>Ga0316232_1000104_pt1 | contig 137306 bp, 120 predicted proteins | sample TBHtaG_FD_206006 | JGI IMG/M metagenome (GOLD analysis project Ga0316232, IMG submission 206006) | Freshwater microbial communities from Trout Bog Lake, Wisconsin, USA - TBH18025_13 | ecosystem: Environmental > Aquatic > Freshwater > Lake > Hypolimnion/Profundal zone | place: USA: Wisconsin...
GGCCAAGCCCAGCGAAACCCTTGCCCCCGGAGCAGAATCAACCTACAACAACAACCAACCCAATGGAGACCTCTCCGAGCTAACTAAAAAACGGCTCCCTTTGGCTCCGCTTTCCGCGCCACCTCTACCCGGCTCGTCTCCCGTCGCAGACGGAATTGTTCGTTTGCCTAGGTGTTGGCCGGAGGCGTATGGTTTTTCCCATGAACTTTCGCTTTCAAATTGCCTCTGGAGGCTCCGCCACGCTCATGCATCTGCTCGGGTGCGCGGGCGTGACAACTCCCTCAGCTTTAAGCTCCGCCTTTACCGAGTCTTCCGGAAAGGGCTTTCTGGGACAGGAGACCCTTCCATCCTCTTTCATTTATGGCGGCGATCTACCGTTATAAAAAGAAATGACGCCGTGAAGATGAAGCACTTGTTACGCATTTCGCTCTGCTTGGCCATTTTATCGCTCAACACAACTATTATGCACGCCTCCACCACCCTTGAGAACCTCCGCTGTGAAGCCCGCACCAACCCGGCTGGAATTGATGTCACCTCCCCTCGCCTGAGCTGGATCATCCAGTCTGCCGAGCGCGGGGCCAAGCAAAGCGCCTACCAAATTCTCGTCGCCTCATCGCCAGACAAGCTGGCCAAGGATCAAGGCGATTTGTGGGACAGCGGCAAGGTCGAGTCCGCCGACACCTTCAACATCGCCTATTCCGGAAGCCCGCTAACTTCCGAAGAGCGTTGCTTTTGGAAGGTGCGGACCTGGGATGGGAACGGCAATCCTTCGGCCTGGAGCGCCCCGGCGTCATGGTTCATGGGCCTGCTGAAACCCCAAGATTGGCAGGCGCAATGGATCGGTTGGGATGCCCCTCGCGCCGCCGCCGAAGCTGCTCGTCCAGCCGATGCCAAGGAGGTCAATAAGGATTCTCTGTTCTTGCCGCCGCCCGTGCAGGTGCGCACGGGGTTTCAAGCCGACAAGGAAGTCAAGCGTGCGACGCTGCATACGGCCGTCCTCGGTCTGGCCGATGTCTATCTCAACGGGAAACGCGTGAGCGATGACTATTTCACCTCAGGCTGGACGGATTACCACAAGCGCGTTTACTCGCGGAGCTACGATGTGACCGGAATGCTGCGGCAAGGGAATAACGCCCTCGGCGCGGTGATTGCTGACGGCTGGTATAGCGGCCACGTGCTCAACGCCCGCGATTGCTACGGAAAAAACCCTCGGGTGAAGGTGCAGCTTCACGTGGAATATGCTGATGGTTCGAGCGCCGTGGTGGCGACGGGCCCGACTTGGAAGGCCGCCGTGGGAGCCTTATCGGAAGCGGATTTCTTGATGGGTGAAACCTATAATGCCCAGGCCGAAACCGGGAAGTGGAGCGAGCCGGCCTTTGACGACCACGCTTGGGCAGGTGTGGATGTTGGGGCGCCGTTGAACCTTAAGATCGAGGCGCATCCGGGCGAACCGGTGCGTGCCCTCGCCGAGTTTAAGGCCAAGACGATCAACGAACCGAAACCGGGTGTCTATATCCTCGACCTGGGCCAGAACTTCGCGGGCGTGGGCCGGCTCAAAATCAAGGGCGAGCCCGGCCAGAAGATTGCGATGCGCTATGGAGAACGCCTCAATCCCGACGGCACCCTCTACACGGGCAACCTGCGCGACGCGCGAGTCACGGATACCTATACTTGCCGTGGCGGCGGAGAGATCGAAACGTGGCAGCCGCGATTTACCTACCATGGCTTCCAATTCATCGAGGTCACCGGGCTTACGCAAAAGCCCGATGCCGACACGGTCGTCGGCGTGCCTTTGAGCACCGACATGGCCAAGGCGGGGAGCTTCGCTTCCTCCGATCCGATGCTTAACCAACTGTGCAACGCGATCTATTGGACGCTGCGCAGCAACTTCATGGATATTCCCACCGACTGCCCGCAGCGGAGCGAACGCTTAGGCTGGACGGGCGATGCGCAGATTTCCATGCGGGCGGCCATCTTCAACACCGACGTGCAGGCGTTTTTTACCAAGTGGCTCGTCGATATTGCAGACGCGCAAGGAAAGAACGGCCAATTTCCTCCAGCCGCGCCCGCCCGCGTTGGTATATTCAACAGCCCCGGTTGGGAAGAGGCGGGCGTCATCTGCCCTTGGACCCTTTACGAGACCTATTGCGACCGGCGCGCTCTTGAATCAGCTTATCCGGGCATGGTCCGCTTCATCGATTACTGCGAGAAGCGATTCGGGCCGGAACTCGTCCCGCCAGCGGATCTTCAAATCATGGACGACTGGCTGAACGTGTCGGCCGGAACGCCGAAGGATGTGTTCTGCCTGGCCTATTTCGCCTACAGCACGCAATTGATGGCGCGGGCCGCCGAAGCACTCGGCAAGCCGGAAGATGCGGCGAAGTTCCATGCGTTGTTCGATCGAATTAAAACGGCGTTCAACAAAGAATACGTCACCGAGGAGGGCCTGATCAAAGGTGGCGAGCTGAAACCCGGGGCCCAAGCCCCCGACCGTGCCGGGGACGGGGTCGTCGAAGATGGACGGCTCAAAGGAGGCCTGCAGACCCGGTATGTGATGGCGATTGCCTTTGGACTGCTCGATGAGGATAAGAAGAAACTCGCAGGGGGACACCTTGTCCAAGCGATCGAGGAGCGCGACGGCCATCTTTCCACGGGAATCCACGGCACCAGGGAGCTCATGAACGCGCTCACCGCGGTCGGCCGCAACGATGTGGCCCTCCAGCTCCTTCACAACGACACCTACCCTTCGTGGGGGTTTTTCATCAAGAGCGGTGGAACCACCATCTGGGAACGTTGGAATGGGTCTTTGCCGGAGGCGGATCCCGGCATGAATTCCTTCAACCACTATGCGTTCTGCGCGGTCTATCAATGGATGGTGGAAAACATCGGGGGAATTCGCAGCGAAGGCCCCGCCTATGGAAAGATCATCATCGCGCCGCAAATCGACCCGAAACTGACCCACGCAGAAACCCGCTACGACAGCATCCGGGGGCGGATCGAGACGCGCTGGCGCACGCACGACGGGCAGCCCACTCTCGCTGTCACAATCCCGCCCAACACCACCGCGACGGTCTTTGTTCCCGCCGCGGAGGGCTCGGTTGTCACCGAAGGCGGCCTGCCTGCCGAGAAAGCTGCGGGAGTAAAATTCCTGCGCAAAGCCCCCGGCGCGTCAGTTTATGAGGTCCAGAGCGGAAACTACGAGTTCCATTCCTCTCGTCTGCCCATAGCGCTCCAACCGCTGGCGAATGCTCGCTGACGCCCATGATGCTCATTTAAATTTATTTATGAACCGAATTCTCCGATTCCATGCCCCTCGTTTGCTTCTCATCACCGGCCTTCTGCTGGCAATCGCCTCGTCCCAAGCCCAGGATCCCAAGAAGCCCAATTTGCCGCCTGCGCCACAGCCAGCCCAGCCGAAGCCGCCGGCGATTTTTTCCGATCACATGGTCTTGCAACGCGATATCCCGGTGCCGGTATGGGGAACCGCAACTCCAGGCGACCAAGTCAGCGTCAGCATCGCAGGTCAAACCAAAACCACCCAAGCCGGGCTCTACGGCAAATGGATGGTCCGGCTCGACCCGCTGGCAACGAGCGCCGAACCGCTCACCATGAAAATCGCCATCGGGACAAACGAAATCACGTTTAGCGATGTGTTGGTCGGCGAGGTTTGGTTGGCTTCCGGGCAATCGAACATGGAAATGCCGGTGGGCAACGTGGACACTCCTGCCAGGCGCAAATACCCCGGCGTTGATCATTACGAGGAGGAATTAAAAAATGCGAGCCACCCGCTCCTACGGCTCTGTCTGGTCGATCGGCCGTCGCTCGGACGCCCGAGCACCCATGTGTCCAGCGCGGGATGGAAAGCCTGCTCGCCAGAATCCGTAAACAGGTTCTCCGCCGTCGGCTACTTCTACGGGCGTCACCTGGTTGAGACCTTGAAGGTTCCCGTTGGAATCATCCAATGCGCTTGCTCAAGCAGCCAAGCCGAGCAATGGATAAGCCTCGAAGTTCTCTCCCGCTTCCCCCAATTCGCCGCAGTGACCGAATACTGCCTGAACCCGGAATTCCTTACCCTGGACAACGCAGATTACCAAAATTTCGCCCCGAAAGTTCAGCCCTCCGGCCTCTTCAATGGCGGGCTTGCGCCGATAATCCCCTACGCCATCCGCGGGGCGATCTGGTATCAGGGGGAATCCAATGCCGACCGCGCCGTGGAATACCGCAGCCTCTTTCCGGCGATGATCGCCGATTGGCGGCAGCGATGGGGCGAGGGAGATTTCCCGTTCTATTTTGTCCAGCTTGCCGGATTCGGTGATATCCCCACTCAACCCAGGCAACAAGACGGCTGGGCCGAACTGCGCGAGGCGCAGACAATGACGCTCTCGACCCCGAACACCGGAATGGCGGTCACCATCGACATCGGAATGCCGGACTTTATCCACCCGCTCAACAAACAAGAGGTCGGCCGCCGGTTGGGGCTGGTCGCACAGGCCAAGACCTACGGGGCAAAGCTCGAATCGAGCGGACCGGCATTTCAGAGCATGAAGATCGACGGGCCGAAGGTCGTGGTGCAATTCGAACACCTCGGGGGCGGCCTGGTCTCTCGCAACCCAGCCGACCCGAAGAAGCTGAGCAACTTTTCGATTGCCGGCCAGGACGGGCTTTGGAAATGGGCGGATGCCCGGATTGAAGGTGATTCGGTTGTCGTTTCCTGCGAATCGGTGAAGGAACCCGTGGCAGTGCGCTACGCATGGAGCGGCAATATCGCGTGCGACTTCTACAACAAGGACGGGCTTCCCGCCCTACCGTTCCGAACCGATGACTGGAAATTAACCACGGAGGGCAAAGTCTATCAGCCAGGCGACTTGTTCCTCAACGCGATCAAACCGCCACCGCCAGCTCCCAAACCGTAGAAATAACATGCCTTCTCTCCAGATCCGACTTTCAAAAAAATCTTTCTCATACTAAAAAAACTTATGTTACCAATGATTCTTTGCTCGACCGCAGCCAGCGCCCATGCCGATGTGACTTTAGGTTCTCCCTTTACTGACAATATGGTGCTCCAGCGGGACGTGGTGCTTCCGGTCTGGGGGAAGGCCGCTCCCGGCGAGAATTTTCAAAAATGAAACCTACACCTCCTGTCCCTGAGTGGCTCAAAACGGCCATCTTTTACGAGATTTACCCGCAATCTTTTTTGGATACCAATGGCGATGGCATCGGCGACCTGCCGGGCATCATTTCCAAGCTGGATTACATTGCCTCACTCGGGGCGAACGCCCTTTGGCTTAACCCGGTGTTCGAGTCGCCCTTTGGCGATGCGGGATATGACGTGAGCGATTTCCGGAAAGTTGCGCCCCGCTATGGCACCAACGCCGACCTCAAACAGCTGTTCAAGGAAACTCACAAACGCGGCATGCGCGTCGTCCTCGACCTTGTTGCAGGCCATACTTCCGTCGAGCACCCGTGGTTCAAAGCTTCCCGCAAACACCAGCCGAATCCGTATTCCGACTATTTTACCTGGACTCCTAATGTCTGGACCGAAGGTGGTCCGGGCCGGTGGATCAACGGGGCAGGTCCTCGCGACGGGAATTATCTGGCGAACTTTTTTTGGTTCCAGCCGGCGCTCAACTACGGCTATGCCAACCCCGATCCGTCACGTCCCTGGGAGCAGCCGGTCGATGCTCCCGCGCCCCGCGCCGTGCGTGCCGAGCTCGAAGCGATCATGCGATTCTGGCTCGATGCCGGCTGCGATGGGTTCCGTGTGGACATGGCGGCCTCGCTCGTCAAAGGTCCGCCGGACAGCCCCGAATTGCGCTCTCTCTGGCGTGATATCCGTGGCTGGATCGAGCGCGATTACTCCCACGCCGTGCTGATCTCGGAGTGGAGCAATCCCAAACAGGCCCTCTCAGCGGGGTTTCATATCGACTTCATGATCCATTTTGGCGAGCCCGCCTACAACGCGCTTGTGGGAACGTGGGGGGCAGTCAAAGGCGACGCCCGCGACCCTCATGTCTTCTTTGAACGTGCCGGGGGAGGTGACATCCTCGGTTTTACGGAAAACTATTTGGAGCACTACGAGGCCACGAAAAACCAGGGGTTCATCGCCCTGCCCACCGGCAACCACGATTACCCGCGCTTGAGCCGAGGCCGCACCGAAGCCGAGCTTCGAGGGGTGCACGCCATGCTCCTGACAATGCCCGGCGTCCCGTTCATCTATTACGGCGACGAGATCGGCATGAATTACATCGAGGACTTGGAAGCCAAGGAAGGCAGCTACGCCAACCGTACCGGAACTCGCACGCCAATGCAGTGGACGAGCGGCCGCAACAAAGGGTTCTCGTCAGCCCCGGCGTCCAAACTCTACCTGCCTGTGGATCCCAGCAGCACCTCGCCAGACGTGGCCAGCCAGATCGACGATCCCACCTCGCATCTGCAATTCATCCGCGACCTCCTCGCTCTGCGACGCAAGCATCCCGCTCTCGGAAACCTCGGCGGCTTCCGAGTTCTCTACGCTAAGAAAAATGACTACCCGTTCGTCTATGAACGATCGGCAGAGGGCGAGCAGTTCGTCATCGTCCTTAACCCGCGGGCTGAATCTGCTCGTTCAGCCGCGCTTGATCTGCCCGCCGATGCCTCCTACGAAGCGGTTTTTGAAACCGGGATCAAGCTGGAGCGCCGGCGCGGACGATGGGTTGCAGATGCCCCCGCCATCACCTGGGGAATCTTCCGCCGAGGGGTATAATAAACTCAGGCGCCGTCAGAAGCCGCACATCCCGGGAGCAGTCATCGCATGAAGCTCTCGGCGATTTGAGTGACCAGTTTGGCAGATTCAGCGCTCGCGAAAATCCATAATGTCGGCGAGCAGTTGCTGGTCTTGGGTTACTGCGCCCAGATCCGGCGAAATGCCGCGAGAGGGCCGGTGACGCTCGCCATGTAAACCGGATTAGTCCGGTAGCCTCCTTCGGGATGCAAACACTCGTAGGGAGAACCGAACGCTGGCCCTTTGCGGAAGTCGTTCTCGATGAGCTCCTCGATGAAATCGTCCGCCAGTTGCCTGGCCAGCGGTTCATCCTCCTGTGCGATCGCGAAGCAGACCCAGCCCGTCGGAGTATTCCAGTAGGCACCGTTCTGGTAGCGATTGAACGGGCAGCTCACGGTGCTTTCCCATGCGGATTGGTCGCTGAAGTCATCTGAGGTCAAGACATGCCGGATATTGCCCCTCCAAGCCAGCGTCCCCGCACGGAAGGCCTCGGCCAGAGCAGAGCAAATTCTTTCGCTAACCTTCCCGCTCACAGCTCCGTTATAGACAGCATACGCCGACCCCCAAACGTCCGGCTGGCAGCTCATTCCGGTGCTCGCGCGCAGCAGCCCACCCGGATGAGCGAAGGTTTCGGGAATTGACTCGCAAATCGCACCAGCAATGTCGCTGTAGCGAGAATTTCCGGTCAGATCTGCAAGCTGGCGAGCCGCCTGATACCGCAAGGCCGATGCAAATAAGAGCCCGCCAGTGTGAATGACGGCGTCGGTGAATCCGAATGAGACGCCGCGATTGCTCTCATCGCACCAGACGAGCTGGGTGTCCGCTCGAGACGGCGGCACAGCAAATGCGAGTTCCAACCGCTCCAAAAGAGTCAAGCCGAGGATTTTCTCATGCAGAATGTCACGCTGGCCAGCCTGTCGGCAATACTGCCACGCCATATCCACGAAGTAGAAATGATCGTCGAGCGCCGGAAGTTTTCCCCAATCTCCCCCTTGTTTTGCGGGATCGAATGTGCCAGGGAAGTAGATCGGCGTCCCGTCGAAGTTAATGTGGTCGGCAATCGAGCCACGAGGCACCAGGCTGCCTTTGGGTGTCTGCCAATCTTCCGCTTGTTGCTTGGCGGCCGTGAGCAACAGCGCGTGGCGCTGCTCCTCAAGAATAATGAACCCGCTCTCCAGCGACATCGTATAGTCGCGAATCCAAAATGAAGGATAACACCCTCGCCCGCCAGGCCGGATCAGCGTCCCCCCAGTCGTGTTGCTTGGGATTGTCGGATCGATTTTCTGCCCGGGTCGTACGCGCGACGATTCGATCACGTCTTTCGCGAGTTCTTCCAAAAATTTCATTTTCATAGTGAGTCAGGATTCTGCATTACCAGTTTTGTTATTCTATTGGTTGATCGGTCTAATGGATAGCCTCATTGGCTTTGATCTACTTTCCCTGGCGCGACGGAAATCTTGGTTGAGCAGCTGATTTCGATCGCCTCTGCCCACGGTTGATCTGCCGGCTTCTGCGCCCAGATTTTGTGCGCGGTCTCGGGAAGGACGATGCGGGCGCGCGAGCCCTTCGGAAGGCTGACCAGCAGTTGAAAACCTTCACCTTCGAGTGTCCAAGTGACGCCTATTGTCCCCAGCTTCATGGGCAACGTTCCGCGGCACCAGCGCACGCCTCCGGCAACGCCGGGCACAATCTTCACATAGCGGCACCCCTCAATGGGCTGGATGCCCAGCACCCCTTGGACCATGGAAACGGCCACCCCAGACGCGACGCCCTGGCTGTAGCTGCACCCGGGGACTCCGGGCGCATTCTGGCAGCCGTCTAGCGCTTCCCAGAGCGTGCCGGGTCCCGAATCAACCTGATGGCCATAGACTTTGCGCACGTCACGAACCAAAGCGTCGATATCGCCGTAAAGCGCCGCATAGTGGAGCCGCTGCATATAGGTGTATGTGCCTGCGGCATTAAGCTTGCTACCGTCGCGAAGCGCCTGCCACAGCGCCTTGCTCCGTTCTTCACCGGGGACTCCACACCAAAGCGCAAAATACTGCGACCCTTCCGCCTGCTCCGGCGATGGCTCCAGCGCATCGCCCTTTCGCAACAGGCAATCGGGAAAGATCGTTCCTGGGCAAAGCCGGCAGAGCGTTTCGCGAATGGCCTTGGCCTTGCTCCGATACTCCGCCTTGCCGGTCATGTCGGCTGCGGCATCCAGCACTCGGGAATACAGGGCATTGAGCGAAACTACGGCGCCATCCATCCGGATCTTTGACCAGTCCAGCCAGTTCCAGCCGGGCACATTCTCCAACAGCCCTTCCTGGTTCTCGAACGTCGCCATGCTTTTCAGGAACCGGTAGATCCCTTCGGCAACTTGTGGGGCGTAGTCATTGTCGCCGCTCAGCTCGGCGTCCAATTTCGCCTGCAACAGCCAAAACAGGCTGTGCCCGGGAATGATCTCAGTGCCGGAGTAGTGTGGCACAAATTCTGAAATGATTTCGGTTTTTCCGGCAGGAGTAAAACTCTGGGAACCCATCCGGCACATGCGGCGCAATACCGAGGGGTCGCCCGAGAGAAGCGTGTAGGCGAAGCTCGTCCAGTAGCTGTCGTGCAACCAGCCGTTCCGTTCCCGCTCGGGACAGTCCATAAAGAGATCGATGGTGCAATTATTGGCCGTGTGGCGTGCCGCCTCGAAGACGCGGTTGAGCGTCGCGTCGCTGGATAGGAAGGTCGCCGAGGGACGCGGGGCAACATAGGTATAGAGTGGCACCGCATGCAACTTGACCGGCCGATCACCTCGGTTGACCACCCGAACAAACCGCGCCGTATGCGGCACCATAAGGAAAAATCTCTGCCGTCCGGCCCGCAAGGTATAACTAAACATCTGCCGCATCGGCAGATTGAGGCAGGGCCGGACCGAACCGTCAGGCCACTGAATCTCGTGCCAAGCCACATCGAGCACGGTGCCCCCCTCACCCTCGACATCAAGCCCGAGGAAACCCACATAGGGCAGACCGAAATCCACTGTCACGTCATGGTTGTTGCCGGGCAATTGGATCGGCCAAGTGGCGGAGATCGGCTCAACAGCCGGCAACCGGCTCTCGTTCTGCATGCGAATGATCGAGTTGCTACTGGGCTGGTTCGTCAGCATGTCGCCGGTTTTCGCGCCGAGGTCCCCCCCGCCGCGCTCGAATCCGATAATCTGTTCTGCATTGACATGCTTCACCTCAGGCATGGGCACGTCACGCGGTTCCATGTGGCTGCGCGGAGGGATGCCAGACGGCCCCAAATCCCGGGCTTCCGCCCATCCTGCGTCATCGAATGATGCCAGCTGCCAGGCCGGGTCCAGCTTTCGCGCATCGAACACCTCCACCGGCACGCCTCGATTACCCAAAATCGGAGCGGTATCGTCGTAAGCACGCGGTTCGAGACACCGCAACCCAGACTCTTTTGCCCCCGGGCATTGGCTCAAATCGATCGAAAAAAACAGGCCCTGCACTTGACTGATATATCCAGCATCCCAGCTCCCCGAGGGTCGAGCGACCACTTCCACCGCCACGACGTTCTTGCCCGGCTTGAGCCACCGTGCCACATCCAGTTCATCGACCGTCGCGCAATCGGGCATGCTCCGTGCCGGACCTTGGGTCACCAACTGAGCATTCACATGCAGCCGGTACATGGCATCCGCCGAAATGGCGAGCGGCACTTTCACGGGCTGAGCCGTCAAGTCGATGGTTTTGCGAAACAGGACGTGATGCCACTTTGCTTCACTCTTTACCGGCAGCCACCACCAATGCCCGCTCGTCCACCAATACGCCGGTGCCGTCGTGCTGTCAGCTTCGGCGGCCCGCAGTGTAATCTCTGGCCCCGGCGAAAGCATCGCTAATGATCCCGGTTGATTGCCTGGCGCTGGATAAATGCCTTTTTGGGGATGGATTGGTTCTTTCATTGGAGTGTGAAAATTTTGTTCTGATAGGAAACTGGATGTTTGCGTTTACTTGGCATGGAGCTGCCAGAAATCGAATGAGCCATCATCGGCATGGAGCTGGGCGAGCGACGGGGTCACATCCTTGAGCATATCTTCCCGCTGGTAGAGTCGCCCTGGGCCCTCTTCACCGTAGAAGCACTCGACCTCCTTCTTCATCCCTTCGGAGAATCCCGTCTTGTATTGTTCGCCAATCGGCGTCATCCGAACCACCGTGTCGCCCTTCCACGTGACTTGATAGTGATATTGATGGCCTTTGGGATTCCCGATGGCGATCTCTTCTTCCTTCACGGGCACAGGATAGGCGACTTCGATTTTTTCACCGGCCTGGCGTGGGCCGAGTTCGAGATAGCCGTTCTCCACCGCCGCCTTCACCTCGCCCTTGTTCGAGCTAACCTTGACATCCTTCGCATCGACGAAATCCGGCACGCGGACCCGCACTTTGCACGCTTCTTTGAGCGCGACGCTCAGGTAACCTTGATACGGCTGGTAGCAGCGGATTTCGGCCTGTGGAAGGAGCTTGTCGAAGTGCATGTTGACCGAGAGCACACCGTTCTCGAACCGCGAGGCGCTCTTCCAAGCGATGTAGAACGCGTGGACGCCGCTGCCCGCGCAGCAGTTCTGGAACGCGCGCGTCCTGCCGTGGTCGTCTTCCCGGTAGGCCAGAATGTGCGTGGGCGAGCTCCACCCGGCAAAACCGCCGACCATCCGGGAACCGAGGTCGCGCCAACTGGAGTTCGCGGTGTCGGGTTTGTCGCCCGACTTGAGCCAGCTTCCGTCAACCACCTGGTTTTCCGCGAGTTGATTTCTGACGATCCGTTCCACGTTGCCCCAATACTCGGGGTGGCCATTGTTGGCGAGGGTCGTGGAAATGCTCACGAAGTCCGTCACCGCGCAACTCTCGCATCCCACCAGATCGTCTCCTCGGGAGGTCTCGGGCAGCCAGCCGAAGCGGGCGCCGGGAATCGTCATCACGTTCTGGTAGATCGCGTTGACCTGATCGAACAGCGCCGTGTCTTTCATGTAGAGCGCGTAATCGGCGGCACCGGCCAGGATTCGCAAGCCCGCGTGCATGTGACCGCCGAATTTTTTGTTGTTCGGGTTCAAAAGAGAGCATCCGTGAATCAGCTTGGCCGCATATTCCGCGGCGGCCGGATCGTTAGCCGCCCGCGCGCAGTTCATAAGGCTCTTGATGGGAACCGCCCGCCATTGGTCCTTGTTTTCAAACGTGCCGGGAAGGTTGCCCGCAGTTTTGCGGATCAGGTCGAGCAGAGCGGGGTCTTTACTGTCGGCGTAGGCGGCAGTGATCGCGTGCAGCGAGACGCCTTGGGCGAACCCGAGGAACCCGGTGCCAGGAACCGCCAAGCCGGTCTCGGGGCTCAGAAAACGGAGCGTGTTTTTGGCGAAGGCTTTTTCGTTGCTGCACGTGCGGCCCGTCATGTGGCGGGCCATGATGGAGGCTTCCCACATGCGCGAACACAAGTCCGGAGAATCAATGCCGCCGGCATGGCCCGCTTCCGCCGGATCGGTCCAGAAGATGTTGAAGTAAGGCATGCCCTCCTTGTCGGGCATGTTTTCGAGGCAGTTGAAGGCGCGGCCCGCGTAGGTCTCGAAGGCGAAGGTTTGAGGCGGGGTTGTCTCGGCGCGCGCCAGCAACGGCACCATGGCCATGGCGGAAAGAACAATCAATGGGGTGGTTTTCATAAGATGACTATTTGGATTGGGTGAACAGATGAAGATTTTATTGTCGTTTGGCCCTTCTCTGCGATACGAAGCGACCGGGCTACGGTCAAGATTCACCGGTGGATTTTTACCGTGCGCAGGCAAAAGCAGAAGCGGGTCCGTGCATTTCGCCGAATGTTTATGCGCGGCGAAGGGAGCGGCGCATTATTCATTGTCCGGCGGGGGCACCGGGCACCACACGCGAAGGGGCGTATGCTCCCCGGAATGCGCTCAGGAAGCCGCCAGGCGTTTGGCGAGGAGGCCCATGAGATACTCGCGGAGTTCCAGGCCCGGGAGTTTTTCGAGCAGGGCATTGAAAAATCCGTTGACGATGAGCCGGCTGGCGTCCTCGCGGCGGATCCCCCGCGCCTGCATGTAAAAAAGCTCGTCCTCGTTGACCGGGCCGTTGGTGGCACCGTGCGTGCAGCGGACGTCGTCGTTGAGGATTTCCAGGCCGGGCATCGAGTTCGGATCCGCCTCGTCGCTGAGGATGAGATTGCGGACCTTCTGGTAGGCGTCGGTCCCGCTCGCGCCCGGCTGAACTTTGATGAGCCCGGCAAAGATGGTGCGGGCTTTGTCGTCGAGGGCGTTGAGGTAGAGGAGGTCGCTCGTGGCGTTCGGGGCCACGTGGTCCTGCAGCGTCCGCTGGTCGATCTCGCGCTCGCCATCCACCGGGTTGATCGAATACATCTCGCTGCGCGCGCCCTCGCCGACGAGCCGGCTGAGGCTTTCCCCGCGGACGATGCCGCCCCCGAAATTCGCCGTCAGCGAAGTGCAGGCCGCATCCCTGTCTACGATCGTGGAGTTCAAGTGGAACGCGAGGGAATCGCGCGACCAGTCCTGCACGGCGATGTAGGTCAGCTTGGCCCCGCGCGCGAGGTGCAGGTCATTGACCCCGCAGGCGAAAGCCCGGAGGCCGTCGGCGCTCTGGAAGCGGTCCACGACCGTCACTTTGCTGTTCTCGCCGCAGACGATCAGCGTGTGCGGGAAAACCGATGCGCCCGCACCCTCGACCCAGTGGAAGATTTCGACGGGAAGCGAAACCTCCGTGGCGGGCGGGACATAGAGGAACGCCCCGCCCGAAACCCGGCCTTTGTGCAAGGCCGCGTATTTGTGGGACCCCAGCTCGACTGGCTGGGCCATGAAATATTTTCGGAAGAGGTCCGCGTGCTCGCGGGCCGCGACTTCGAGCGGGCAGAGGATCACGCCGTCCGGGAGCCTCGACGCGTCCTCGTGGACGAGCGCGTTGTTGGCGAAGATCATCTTTGCGGCAGATTTCTCCATGCCGCGCGAAGCCACGATGAGGCGGCCTTCGCTCGCGACCGCCGGAGCGGGCACAAAACCCGAAAGGTCGAGCGCCGAGATGTTCGCGAACCTCCAGAACTCGTCCTTGCGCGTCGGCGGCGGCGTGGATTCGTATTCCTCGATGGCGGCTCCTTGGTCGAACCATTCCGGCCAGATTGGGGCCTCCAATTCCTTTTCCATAAGTGTCATCATCGCAGATTTTCCCGGCCGGGGTCAACCGACCGAACCCTCCATTTCCAGATCGATCAGGCGCTTCAACTCGACCGAGTATTCGAGCGGGAACTGCTGCACGAGATCGTTGACGAACCCGTTGACCGCGAGGCTCATCGCGGCGGCCTTGGGAATCCCGCGCTGCTGCATGTAGAAAATCTGCTCGGCGTTGATCTTGCTGACCGACGCCTCGTGCTGGCTGGCGTTCTGTTTGCCGTGGACCGTGATCGCCGGGTAGGTGTCCGTGCGGCTCCCGGTGTTGATGAGCAGGGCGTCGCACTCGGTGTTGTTCTTGCAGCCTTTGAGGTGGCGGCCAATCTGCACGAGACCGCGGTAGGTCGAGCGCCCTTTGCCGAGGCTGATGCTTTTCGAGACGATGTTGCTCGTGGTGTCGTCGGCGGCATGGACCATCTTCGCGCCGGTGTCCTGGTGTTGCCCGTCGCCGGCCAGCGCGATCGAGATGACCTCGCCGCGCGCCCGGCGGCCTTTCATGATGACGCCAGGGTATTTCATCGTGAGGCGCGAGCCGATGTTGCAGTCGATCCACTTGATCTCCGCGTCCTCGTGGGCGAGGCCGCGCTTGGTGACGAGGTTGAAGACGTTCGCCGACCAGTTCTGGACGGTGATATACTGGATCTTGGCACCCTTGAGCGCGACGAGTTCGACGACCGCGCTGTGCAGCGTCGAGGTCTCGAATTTCGGCGCGGTGCAGCCTTCCATATACATGACCTCGCTGCCTTCGTCCGCGATGATGAGCGTGCGCTCGAACTGCCCGAAGTTCTCGGCGTTGATCCGGAAGTAGGCCTGGAGCGGGTGTTTCACCTTCACGCCCGGCGGGATGTAGATGAACGACCCGCCGGAAAAAACCGCGCTGTTCAGCGCGCTGAACTTGTTGTCCCCGGTCGGGATCACCTTGCCGAACCACTTGCGGAAAATCTCCGGGTGCTTCTGGAGGCCGTCGGTCGATCCGACAAAAATCACCCCCTGCTCGCCGACCGCGGCCTTGATGTTCGAATACGCGGCCTCGCTGTCGAACTGGGCCTCGACGCCGGCGAGGAATTTTCTCTCCTGCTCGGGGATCCCGAGACGCTCGAACGTGCGCTTGACGTTTTCCGGCACCTCGTCCCACGAACGCTTCGGCGCGGTCCCCTGGGACAGGTAGTAGCGGATGTTTTCGAAGACGATGTTGTCCAGGTCGTGGCTCGCCCAGTGGGTCGGCATCGGCATGCTCTGGAACTTGCGCAGCGCGTCCTTGCGGAATTCGCGGATCCAGTCCGGGTCCTTTTTGACGTCGCAGATGAAATCGATCGTCCGCTCGGTCAGCCCGAGCCCGGCATCGAACTCGTAGCTGACGTCGTAGCTGAAGTCACCGGCCGAGCGGTCGATGTTCACGTCGGGTTTGGTTTCGGTGTTCATGGCGATTTCAGGCGTTGGCGAGCGCCTCCTTTTCGACCCAGTCGTAGCCCTCGGCTTCAAGTTTCAGGGCGAGCCCCTTGTCGCCGCTGAGAACGATCTGGCCGCTGACCATCACGTGGACGACATCCGGCACGATGTAATCCAAAAGCCGCTGGTAGTGGGTGATCACCAGGAACCCCCGGTCCGGCGAACGCAGCGCGTTGACCCCGTCGGAGACAACTTTCAGTGCGTCGATGTCGAGCCCGCTGTCGGTCTCGTCGAGGACCGCGTATTTCGGGGCCAGCATCGCGAGCTGCAAGATTTCGCAGCGCTTTTTTTCCCCGCCGGAGAACCCTTCGTTGACGGCGCGGGAAGTGAAGTTGCGCGGGATCTTCAGCGAATCCATCTTGGCGTAGAGCTCCTCGTAGTATTCGACGGCATCCAGATCCTCGTCCCCCGAAAGCCGCGCTTGGCGGGCGGCCCGGATGAAGTTGGCGATCGTCACGCCCGGCACCTCCATCGGGTATTGGAAGGCGACGAAGAGCCCGGCGCGAGCGCGTTCGTCCGGCTCCGCCATCCCGAACAGCGACTCGCCGTCGAGCGTCACCGATCCCGCGGTCACCTCGTAGTCCGGGTGCCCGGCCATGACCTTGGCGAGCGTGCTCTTGCCCGATCCGTTTTTGCCCATGATGGCGTGGACTTCCCCTTTCGGGACTTCGAGGTCGAGGCCGCGCAGGATTTCGCGGTCCCCGATGTTGGCGTGCAGGTTTTGGATGTGGAGTGACATGGAAATGGGATTTCAGGTGTTGCAGTCGGGGCAGAGGCCGCGGACGGTGACCTCGGTCTGGGTCACGGAAAAATTCTGCGGGAGCTGCCAGGAATCGCCCGACCGCAGGCCTTTCGAGACGGGAACGTCGTGGACTTTCCCGCAGCGCACGCACACGAAATGCCCGTGCTCCTGGAGGTTCGGGCAATACCGCGTGGCATCGCGGTCCACGTTGACCTGCTTGGCAAGCCCGCAATCCACCAGCGTCTCAAGGCAGTTGTAAACCGTGGCTAGCGAGATCCCCGGAATCCGCTTTTTCGCCCGCAAAAAAACCTCGGTCGCCGTCGGGTGGTCCCGCTCCGCCAGCAGCACGTCGTAAACCTCCCGCCTCTGCGGCGTCAGGCGGTGCCCGCTGTGGCTGATCCTCTCCTCATACCCGGGAATCGGCGGTGGTTGCTTCGTCATGGCGACTCAACCTACCGCGCCATTCCCATTGATCAAGAATTATTCCAAATAAAATTACCGCCAGGGCAAACGCATGGAAATGCGCGTTTGCCCCGCAAAGATCGTGCTTTTTAAAACGTCAAAACCGCTGCATTCTGTTCGTTTGAGGGATTTTTGATATGGCGAAACAGCAGACGATACTCCTTGTGGACCGCGAGACGGATTTTCTCGACTGGGCCCAGAACCAGTTGAAAAGCCCGGCGGCGCGCGTGTTGCTGGAAGCTTCCGCCGATGCGGCCTACAAGACATTCTGCCTCGAGCAGCCGGAGCTGGTGCTGGCGGAGATGAACCTGCACCCGTTCAGCGGCCTCGAGCTGCTGGCCCGGATCCGGAAGCACACGCCGAATGCCATGGTCATCCTCACCAGCGCGTTCGGGACGACCCAGTCGGTCATCGAGGCGATGAAGATGGGCGCGTTCGATTTTGTCCGCAAGGAACAGCTCCCGTTCAATCTCAAGATCGTGGTGGACTCGGCGCTCCAGGCGGCCGCGGAATTGCAGAGCGCCAGCGCGTTCAAGCCCCAGCTCACGGTCGAGCAGCACCGGGAGGACATCGTCGGCCGCTCGGACGGCATGCAGCAGGTCTTCAAAATGATCGGGCGCGTGTCCGGCAGCGAGGCGCCGGTCATGATCACCGGAGAGAGCGGGTCGGGCAAGGAACTCGTCGCGCGGGCGATCCACAACTACAGCCACCGCAGCGGCAATAGCTTCCTCGCCATCAACTGCGCGGCGATCCCGGAAAACCTCCTCGAGAGCGAGCTGTTCGGGCACGAGAAGGGGTCCTTCACCGGGGCCCACAGCCAGAGGATCGGGCGTTTCGAGCAGTGCGACAACGGCACGCTGTTCCTGGACGAGATCGGGGAGATGCCGCTCCAGGTGCAGAGCAAAATCCTCCGCGTGCTCCAGGAGGGCGAATTTTCCCGCGTCGGCGGGAACCAGACTCTCCGCACCGACGTGCGCATCGTCTGCGCGACGAACAAAAACCTCGAGGAGGAAGTCGCGCGCCGCGCGTTCCGCGAAGACCTTTTCTACCGGCTCAACGTCGTCCGCATCCACCTTCCCCCGCTCCGCCAAAGGCCGGATGACATCGTGCTGCTCGCGGAATATTTTTTGCAGAAGATCGCGAACCAGAAGCACCGTCCGCCGCTGAAACTCTCCGAGGAGGCGATCCGCGTCCTGGAAGCCTACCCGTGGCCCGGCAATGTCCGCGAGCTCGAGAACACCATGCAGCGCGCCTCCGTGCTCGCCACCGCCGATGTCTTGCTGCCGAAGGACATTCCGCTGGGCCAGAACCTGAACGAGAACGCCGGGGCGCCCGCCTCCGATGCCGACGCCGTGCCGACCATGGAAAGCGCGATGGAGTTCCTGTTCAAGGCTGCTGCCGACGATCCCTCGCTCCAGCTCCTGCCGTGGCTCGAACGCGAGTTCACCCTCCGCGCGATGAAAAAAACCGGGGACAACCAGGTCCGCGCGGCCAAGCTCCTCGGGATCACCCGGGCGACCCTGAGAAAGCGGCTGGACCGCAACAGCGAAGGCGGCGGGGGCTGATCCGCCCGCGCGGCTGGACGCGCGGCAGGGATGTTGCTATCCTCGCTCCATGCTGGCGGTTGCTTCGTCGTTTCTTTCGTCGCAGAAGATCACATGAAACCACACGTCTCCCTGATGGCCGCGTTCGCGGCGCTCGCGCTGGCAGGATGCGGCAAATCCCCATCCCCGCCGGAGGCCTCCGCGCCGAAAGCCGAGCCGACGCCCGCTCCCGCGCCCACGCAGAAAGCCGCAGCCACCAAGGATCTCGATATCTTCTGCTGGTCCGAATATATTCCGCGATCGGTCATCGACCAGTTCGCGAAAGAGACCGGGGTCAAGGTCTCGGTCGCAAACTACTCGTCGAACGGGGAAATGCTGGCGAAGCTCATGGCCGGCAGCGCGAACTACGACATCATCCAGCCGGGCGGGCATGTCGTCGGCGCGCTCGTGAAGGACAACCTCCTCCACCCGCTCGACCGCGCGAGGGTTCCCAACCTGAAAAACATCGCGCCGCAGTTCCTGAACCTGCCGTTCGATCCGGGCAACCGGTTCAGCGTGCCTTTCATGGCGGGGACCGTCGGCATCGTCGTCAACACCGACCTCGTGAAGGACGACATCCGGGGCTACGCCGACGTGTTCCGGGAAAAATACAGCCAGAAAATCGTGGTCCTCGACGACGCCCGCGAAATTGTGACGTGGGGGTTTCTCGCCCAAGGGATCCCGGTCAACCAGGCCACCGACGAGAACCTGGCGAAAGTGAAGCCGCTCGTTTCCAGGTGGCTGCCGCTGGTGAAACTCTACGATTCCGACAGCCCGAAGACCGCGTTGCTGCACGGCGATGCCGCGGTCGGGATCGTGTGGGGCGGAGAAGGGGCGATCCTGCTCAACGCGGACAAGAAGTTCAAATGGGTGCTGCCGGCGGAGGGGACGCATCTTTTCGTGGACAGCCTCGTCATTCCGAAGGGTGCCCGGAATGTCGGAAATGCGGAGGCGTTCATGAACTTCATCCTGCGCCCGGATGTCAGCCGGATGATCTCCGACGCGTTCCCCTACCTCAACCCGAACCTTGCCGCGCGAGCGCTGCTCACCCCCGCGCAACGCGCCAACCCGGCCAGCTTCCCCTCCGACGATGACCTCAAAAAAATGCAGGGCTTCGAGGACATCGGGCCGCAAGCCGCGAAGATCGACCAGATGGTCACCGCGCTGAAGGGCCTGTAGCACCCCCGGGAAAACCCCGGATCCCGAAGCTTGATCCGGGAGAGACTCCCTGCTGAAATTCTGCCTGATGAAAATTTCTCTCCTTGGTGCGGTCGCGCTCCTCATGTCCGGCTGCCTGGTCTCGCCGGTCTCGCAATCCGGCGGCATGGGATCGGTCACTGTCGTCAATTCGAACCCCAATGCCATCGTGGCGGCGGCGCAGGCGGTGTTTCCGCAGGCGGGATACCAGCTCGCCACATCGAACTTCCCGTATTCGATCGCCTTCGACAAGCCCTCCAGCCGGTTCGCGAACATCATGTGGGGAAGCTACGGCAACCCCCAGACGGTCCGCGTCCGCGTGAACATCAACCAGATCCCCGGCACGAACAACTACCGGCTCGCGCCGAAAGTCTTCTCGGTCAGCTCGGCGGGCGAAGCCGGGTTCGAGGACCAGCGACCGGTGATGGGCCTGTGGTCCGGCGAGTTCGGGCCGTTGCTCAAGCAGGTTGCCGCGCAGGCCGGCGGCGCGGGCGCGATGTAATTTCCAGAATTCCGATTGAGTTCCGGGCGCGAATCCCGTTTGCTCTCGGGATGTCCGTCCGCACCCGATTCGCTCCCTCGCCCACAGGATTCCTCCACGTCGGAGGCGCGCGCACCGCGCTTTTCAACTGGCTCTACGCGCGCCAGAACGGGGGGAAATTTATCCTCCGCATCGAGGACACCGACGCGGCGCGGAACACGGAAGAGGCCTACAAGGTCATCTACGACGGGCTGAACTGGCTCGGGCTCGACTGGGACGAGGGCCCGGACAAGGGCGGCCCGTTCGGCCCCTACCAGCAGAGCGAGCGTTCGGGCATCTACGAAAAATACCTCGCCCGCCTCGAAGCCGGCGGACACGTCTATGAGGACAACGGCGCGATCCGGTTCCGCTCCCAGCGCAAGCCGGTGGTCGTCGAGGACATCGTCTGCGGCAAAATCGAGTTCGACATGTCAAACCCCGCGACGCATCCGGACATGACGATCCGGCGCCCGGACGGCTCTTGGATTTTCCACTTCGTGAACGTGGTGGATGACATCGAGATGCAGCTCACCCACGTCATCCGCGGCGAGGACCACCTCTCGAACACGCCGAAACACATCGAGCTCTACCAGGCGATCGGGGCCACGCCTCCGAAGTTCGCGCACATCCCGCTCATCCTGAACCACGAGGGGAAGAAGCTCAGCAAGCGGGACGGCGGGTCGAGCATCACGTATTTCCTCGACCTCGGCTACACGCCCGAGGCGGTCGCCAACTACCTCTGCCTCCTCGGATGGTCGCCGGGCGAAAACCGCGAATTCCTGACGACCCCGGAAATCCTGTCCCTTTTCGACCTCGGCCAGATCAACCGCCGGAACTCGATCTTCGACCTGGACAAATGTTTTTGGCTCAACGGCCAGCACATCCAGCACATGAGCCTCGCGCGGTTCGAGGAACTCGCCCTGCCGTTCGTGGACAAGGCGGGTGTCCCCTACGGGACGATCGAGGCCCTGCGCCCCGCGCTCGCGATCGTGAAGCCGAAGGTCAAGCACCTCAGCGATGTCCCCGACTGGATCGGATTCCTCTTCACCGAGGTCTATCCGTTTGATCCCGAAGCCGTCGCCAAAAGCCTCGCCAAACCCGGTGCCGCCGACCGCCTCCAGGCCCTCGGCTCCGCGCTCTCGGCCCTCGCCGACTGGTCCCATGCCGCCATCGAGCTCAAGCTCAAAGAAACCGCCGCTTCGATGGGGGTGAAAGCCGGCGAACTCGTCCACCCCGCCCGCGTCGCCGTGAGCGGTCGCTCGGTCGGCCCGGGACTCTACGAAATGTTCGAGGTCCTCGGAAAAACCCGGACCCTCGCACGCTTCGAAAAAGCGCGGGCGCTGGCGGGTTAGATTCCGGGGAGCGCCTGCGACCCGCAGGCAGTTTTCGGCGACTCGCCGGAAACCCGTGGTGGAAGCGGCGATTTCGTTGGCGCGAAAATCGGTATTTCTTCGAGTGGAAAAGCAAGGGTTCTCAGGCGGAGAGCGGGACAAAGTGATACCATTGGAGCGGGTCCCTCTGGATGTCGCGGATGAGGGTTTCGGCGACGCGGCGGGTGCAGTCAGCCAAAGCCTCGTCGCGGGGCATGGTGCGGTCGGCGCGGACCAGCGGGTTCGTGGTCACCGCATAGCGCCCGCCGGGAGTTCGCCGCACGCTCGCGGGGAGAATGGGACAGCCGACCATCCAGGAAAGGAGGGCCGGGGCCATGGAAAAGGAGATTTTTCCGCCCGGAAGCCCGATCTCGATCGAGCGGCCCCCGACCGGGCGGTCCACAAGCATCGCGGTGAGCCGGCCTTGCCCGATCGCCGTCGCCGCACGGAGCGAGGAAAACATGTCGCCGCCGAGCTCGATCGTCTCGGCACCCCATCGCATGCGGTAGTCGGCGCGCCAGCGTGTCAGCGCGGTCGTGGGTTCGGCGTGGGTAACCACGCTGACCGGAACTCCTTTCATCCCGAGCACCAGAGCGCCGTATTCAAAAAACCCGAAGTGCCCGGTAGCGAGCACGGCCCCACATCCGGCGGGGATCTCGGGCAGGGGGCCTTCGATATCGGCCAGCGCGGCGGCCTCTTCGCGGGACTTGCCGGCCAGCCAGAAATAATCCGCCAGCGTCTTCGCGTAATTTTCGAAAACCTTCGGGGCCGAGCGCCGGGGAGATGGGTGTCCCAGAAGTTCGAGGTTGCGCGCGACGACGGAAACGACGCCCGGCTGCGTCGCGCAATAGCACCGCGCGAAAAACGACGCGATCATCGAGCTCCCGTTCCGCCCGACAGCTCCCGAGAGACCCCGGAGAAATGAGAACGCGCAGCTCGTGTATCCCAGACGGTAGGCGAGGCGTTCGGTGTGCGATGTCATTCCACATCGGCTCCACACGGGATGACGCAGCGGAACCCGCGGGCCGAGAGCTCGTCGAGGAGAAGCCTCAGGGTTTCTACGCTCCGCCGCCCCGGGCCTTCGTGCATGAGCAGGATCGCGCCCGGCTCGAGGTGGCGCGCGATCCGCGCGACGACATCCCCGGGGTCCGCCCCCGGAAATCCGTCGAGGCCGGCCGCGGACCAGCCCGCCACGCGAAGCCATGCCCGCGCCGCCGCCGGATGCACGCAGGCGTTTGTCAGCCCGGCCGGCGTGCGGAACCACGATGGGGCGACGCCGGCCGCAACCCGGATGGCGTGGCTGCAGCGCTCGATCTCGGACTGGATGGCGCAACACGGCAGCGTCCAAAAGAGGCCTGACGGGTGGAAATAGGAGTGGTTTTCGAGCGTGTGTCCGCCGGCGATAATCTGCCGGCAGAGCGGACGGTTCGCATCGACTTTGCTGCCGATGACAAAGAAGGATGCCCGCGCTCCCGCTGCGGCGAGGATCTCGAGGATGCGGGGAGTCTGCGCGGGGTCGGGCCCGTCGTCGATGGTCAGCCAGACCTCCTGCTTTTCCGTGCGGAACCGGTGGGCGACCGGCCCGTTGAGATCGCTGTTGCGCAGGAGCGTGGGGCCGACCCGCAGGATTTCGTGGACGGTCCAGGCCGCGGCCCGCGCCCGCCCGCGCAGGAGGACGGTTGCGGCGAGAGCGAGCGTCCGCGCCGCACCGATCTGTTTTCGTGTTCTCAGTGGCATCGGAGAAGCCGTGGAATATGCAAAAACATCTCCAAACACAAGCGCACATGGACCCCGGCGAGAAGAACATTGTCTCTGACGTAGCGAAAATGCGTCACGCCCCCCTCGCCCGGCGGCGGGTAGCGGACCGGAACGGGAACATTGATGGCCGGCACCCCGGCCCAGAGGAGCCTGACGGCGAGCACCGTGTCGAAATCGAACCGCCGGCCGGACTTGGTCGATTCCAGGATCTCCAGAGCCGGTTTCAACGGGTAGAGGCGGAACCCGAAAAGCGAGTCCTCCGCGCCGCGCCCCCAGGTTTCCAGACGGGCAAAAAAGTTTCCGACGCGGCGGCCCCGGACCCGCTCGGCGGGCGCATCGGGCCCGAACACCGGAACTCCCGCGATCAAATGGCCGGGGTTTTTCGCGCAGAGATCGAAGAACCGCGGGATCGCTTCCGCCGCGTGCTGGCCGTCGGCATCCATCACGATCGCGTGCGAAAACCCGGCGGAATCCGCCTCGCGGAACGCCGCGAGCACCGCGCCGCCTTTGCCGGAATTTTTTTCCAGCGCGATCACTCGAAACCCGTCGCCGCCGAGGCCGCGGGCCGCTTCCGCGCTGCCGTCCGTGCTTCCGTCAACGACCGCCCAGACCGGGTTGCAGAACCGCCTCGCGTCGCGCATCGTGCGCGGCAGTTGGCCCCCGCTGTTGTAGCTCGGGAGGATGACCAGGCAGGGTCCCATCAGAAACCGGAGGACGGCTTTTCCAATTCCGCGCGGAACCAGTCCTCGATCCGCCGGCTGAATTCGTGCGGGGCTTCCTCCGGCTCCGGGAGGAACCGCTCGCCGGCCCGGAGGACAAAATGCAATGGCATCGCGGCAGGCGAGAACAGGGACACGCCCTTCGCGAGATGGGTCCCCCGGTGTTCGATGACGACCGTCTGGACGGCCGCCTGCGAACGGGCGGCCACCATGGCAAACCCGTGCTTGAAGCGGTTCAGCGGCGGGTTGATCGTCCGCGTGCCTTCCGGAAAAATCAGGAGGTTCCCCCCCGAGCGGATCTTTTCGATGCCCTGCCGGACAAACGCCGGGCCGGAGTCGTTCGTGACATAGCCGGCCAGCAGGGCGCTCCCGCAGATCGCGGGGTTTCCGAGCAGATCCGCCCGCATCACGCAGGCCGCTGGCGGGAGGTGGGCGATCAGAAATAGCGCGTCGAGCAAAGCGGGGTGGTTCGAAACGATCACCGTCCCGCGCATTGCCTGCAGGGCCTCGAACCCCCGGACTTCGAGCTGCAGCGTTCCGAGCGCCCGCATCCCGGCAACGTAAATCCGGAAAAGCCCGCGCACCAATTTCTGCCCCTGCCGCGCCGGGATGCGCCGTCCCGCGACCGCGTGCAAGATCCAGAACACCGGCGAACCGATGATGCCGAGCGCGAAAAAAAGCGCGGTCGCCAGCATCTGCCGGATGTAGGAGCCGGGGCGGAACTGCCCGGGGCGGACGCGGCTCTCGTCCGCCTCGTTCGCGCGGGTGCTGGCTCTCAGTGTTGCCATGGAAATCTGCGAGGAGTGTCGGGCGGAAGCGGTCGGAAATCAAGTCTCCTGGAACGAAAAACCGGAACTGCACCGGCGGCGCATCATTGACCGGCAATATGAAATGCCCGACGGTTGTGTGTCCGAAACCTTCCCACACAGCAATCGGAACGAAGCCTGCTCAATCGCCGACTGGCTGATGCTCAACCTCAACGCCGGGCTGCTCCTCGGCGATGACGCAGCCTACGACACCCCCCGCTGGGAAGTCTAACCGACTACTGGACCAGGGACGCGGTCAACCGCAAACCCCGCTGATGTTCTTGCCGTGGGACTCGCGGGCGAAGCACGAGACCGCCGCCGCCACCGCCCCGACCGCCAGCAACACTCCGAACAACGTGGCGTAGGCCTCGGCCGGATAGACCTTGGCCGTCAAAGTCACCACCGCTTTGGAGCTGAACAGGTCCAGGATCTTGCCGATCACCTGCGACATCACCGCCACCATCACGTAGCTGCAAGCGTTCAAGAACCCGATGGAGACCGCCACCTTGCCGGGGGCGTTGCTCTCCTTGACCAACGCCGCCTGCACCGGCGTGCAGCCCGAGGCCAGCGCCAAGAGCACGAAGGCACCCAGGAACAGCCCCGGCGGCGCATGCCACAGCGTTCCCAGCAACAATACCAGCGCCGCCACGCAGGACGCCATTCCCGTGAACATCACGAAGCCCTTGCGGCGGTTGCCCAACGCCTTGCTCAACATCCCCGAGAACAGCATCGACGCCATCGTGGCGAGCATCATGACGAAGGTGTACTGCGACGACGCCAGCGGGCTGATGCCGCAACAGTCCGCCAGGAACTTCGGCCCGATCACCGCTTGCAAACTGAAGTAAATCGAGAAACTCAAGGCGGTGGACAGCACGATGGGATAGTTGAGCTTGTTCCGCAGCACCGCCCGCACCCCCGGCCACAGTTCGCCAGCCTTGCCACCCTCGTGGACGCCGACCTGCCGCGACATCGTCCAGACCAACGCCAGCATGACGCAGGTGCCCCCCGCCGCCACGAAACACGACGGCCGCCAGCCAACCCATTCCACCAACGCCCGGAACGGGCTGGTGCCCGCCAAGCCGCCGGAATAGCCGATCATGCACATCAATCCGAAAATGGGGGCGAAGTTCCTGCCACCGAAATAATGATCGGTCTCCTTGACCAAGCACAGGTACATGGTGCTGGCGCCCAAGCCGACCAGGGCCCGGCTCAAATACAGCCCCCAGACGCCGTGCGCCAGCGGGAACCACGCCGCCCCGACGAAAAGCAGCAGCCCGCTGGCGATCACCACCTTGATCCCGCCGAAGCGGTCGGCCAGCAGCCCCGCGAAGGGTTGCATGGCGGCGTAGACGAAGAGGTAGATGGCGCTGAGCTTGGTCACCTCGGCGGCGCTGAGCAGGAACTCGCTCTGCAGCTCGTTGAAGACCGCCCCCGGCACGGCAACGCGCTGGAAAAACGAGGAGAAATATAGCCCGGCCATGGCGAAAACCATGCCCGCCTCAAGTTGTCTGCGCGTCACTTTCTGATAGAAAATCGCTTCCGGCCCTCCGGGACGTTGGCCCGGAGTTTGAAGCTGGAAGCGGGTGTTTCCATGGTCGGATGCTGGCATATCGGGGTTTGTGGGTCAAGCGATGGCATCGCCGCCAAAAAAGGGGTCAAAAAAGGGGTCAGGCATTGCCTATTGACATATTTGGCATTTCGGGCTGAACTGCACGCATGCCAAGAAAACCGCGAGTGGAATATGCTGGGGCCGTTTACCATGTGATGGGCCGCGGGGATCGCTCGGAAGCGATTTTTCGCGATGACGGGGATCGCGAGTTATTCTTGAAAACGCTGGAGCAGGCATGCGATCGAGCGGGCTGGCGGGTGCATTCCTACGTTTTGATGGGAAACCATTACCACATGCTCTTGGAAACCCCGGAGGCGAACCTTTCTGCCGGGATGCAGTGGCTGCAGTCCACCTACACAATCCGGTATAACGTAAAGCACCGGTTGCGGGGCCATTTGTTCCAAGGGCGCTTCAAGGCGATCCCGGTGTGCGGGGAGGACGGGACATATTTCCGGACTGCGAGCGATTACATTCACCTGAATCCGGCGAGGGCGGGTTTGGCGCGGGAGCGGCTTCTGGACTACCGCTGGAGCAGTTTCCAGGCGTTGGTGGGAGCGCCGCAAAAACGGCCCCGGTGGTTGTGCGCCCATTGGGTTCTGGAGCAGGGAGACTGCGTGTCCGGACGCAGGGCGCTGCGCGAGGGGCTTGAGCGGCGGGCGCGGGAGGATCGCAAGGGTGGTGAGATCGACAAGGAAATGCTCAAGGCGTTGAGGAGGGGGTGGTGTTTTGGCCCGGAGCAATTTCGGGCGGAGCTGTTGGATCGACTCGATGACGGAGACGGCAGAGGTAATGGCATGGCGCGGATGCATGACGAGCGGGAGGCAGGGCGTATCGTGAAAGAGGGGTTGGAGGCTCTTGCGGTCAAGAAGATCGACTTGGCGAAGACAGCCAAAGGAAGCGCGGAGAAAGTCGCGCTGGCGAGCTTTATCCGGAAGCGGACGATGATGACCAATGGCTGGCTCTCGAAAAATCTTCACATGGGCGACCCGAGCCGAGTCAGCCGGTATTGCTCCGCTGCCGGCGGCCGACCGGACATCAGAAAACTCCTCAGGAAGTTAGAAATGTCAATAAGCAACGGGCTGACTCCTTCTAACTGACTCCTTCTGCTCTTCTACTCTTCTACTGGCTGCCTGTGAATTCGAGAGGGATCCATATCGACTTCCTCGCGCAGCACGATCCCGTTGGTGTACCACCATTGGCCGCCCTTTTCGAGATGCGTCACCAGCGCCCGACGCAGGGAGGTGTCGCGCGGCAATTCCTCCAAGGGACGGCGTCCGTTCAGCCCCAGCCCCAGCACATAAATCTGATTGTCATTGGCGTCTGCTGCGGGCAGATGGTGAAAACGCTGCTCAAAAGCGGCAATGTTACTGCCGGGCAGATGTTGCGCGAATTGCGGGTCAACCAACCAAGATCCACAGGTAAAGGCTTTGAAAAGATGCTCTGGAAAATAGCGAGGAAAAAACTCCAACGCACGCGCAAAGGAATCGTCGCAGGCCCCCGGCTCCAGGCGGCCCCTTGCGGGAATGTGAATATCGAGCACCGGATCGCCCGCCCTCAGCACCACTTCCCACACGGCTGGATCCAGCGAAACGGGCTGAGGCGCGACAACATTAGGATCCAGCACAGGGTAGCCCTCAATGACGCGGTCGTCGCACCGTAACTCTGTCTCCCAGCCGTAATCGGTGCTGGCTGTGCCTTGGGCGCTATGGAAACGTCCGTCCTGGCGCAGTCGTAAGCCGCTGTCCGCCAGGGCCAGCACCTGACGCTCGCCGGCACGCTGACGTAAAAGGGTGAATCCAAAGTTGAAAAAGCTCAGACCGAACTCGAGCCGCTCCATACGCACCAAGCGAGAGCAAAGATGGTGAATTAGCCAGGAACCTCGATCGAATCCCCAATGGCTGAACCGTTCGCGATAATTGCGCATCCAGAGCTCAATGCCCTCCAGTGTGCTGCGACTGATTAGCTCTGGGATGCCGCGGTGCCCATGCTCGCGCCGAAATCGCGGAAGGCCGCTGAGAATCACCACCAATTGAAACATGCGTCCAGCAAGGCCCAACGCCTCAGGCAGGTTAAACCAGGTGACCTGCGGCAATGGACGGATGGCTGTTGGCGCAAACAGGGCCGCGTAATATTGCCAGGACAGCATCACTAGCGCGGGTTGGGCGCAAACCGCAGCAACGCCATCAATCACCACTTGGGAAACCTTCTCATCCGTGCCCATCCAATGGCAGTAATCCGCAGCAACGGAGGGTGTGGGCAACCAGTCGCCGCGCGGATTGAAGCTCGCTGCCACGCTATTCCACTGTGCCTCAAAGCTGGCAATTTCGTCTCGAACCCCCAGCGCCTGGCACACATCAAGATAACTCAAGTTATCCACGCGATTCTTCTGATTTAACATGACAATGAAAACACAGGCATCAAACGGACAACTTGTATACGGAGATTTCGTGATGCAAACTTACCCTGAGATAAGCGCCCGTACCGGACCTATGAGGCCCGAGGCTGCCGAGCCGCGGTAGTTTGTCGGAACCGTGCAATAGTGGTTAGCCAGCGTGTTGCAGACCATGATTTCGATGCGATTTTCGCCTGGCCTGACAAAGCTGCTAATGTCGAATGCCCATGGAGGGGATACCCGAGTTGCCACAGTTTCCCCATTCACTTTGAGCGTGGCGGAGGCAACCAAGCTTCCCAAGTCTAGCACGACCTTTTTTCCTGCTGGAAGGCGGATGTTTTTTCGATACCAAGCGCCGCCGGAATAGCTCGCCAAGCCTTCATTCCTGGACCAGTCACCTAAAGCGAAGCTGCCGACACCGCAATCAATCTTGATCGGCTCCAGCAGGGTCGCGCCGGCATAGTGTCCTCGCTCCTGTTCGACTCGGATCAAGACTGTGGCCGATTTTGCATGTGGCTGAGCCAGCGCAAATACGCCTGCTCCTGCATCCCTCAGCGGCTTGTCGTCGATGGACACCGCCATGTCGCCTTGCGCCTTGACGGTGAGCGAGCGGATTCCTGGCGGCGAAACAAAGCGATACCAGGCGGTCGTTATTTCCTCGTCCGGCCTGATGTCAAACTGCAGGAGGCCGGGGTCGTCGTCCCATTTTGTCGCCAGCGGGCTGAGGTGGAACTTCGGTTGCTGTCCGTCGGGAAGGCGGACGATGGCCGGGGCGGCCTCGACCGGCTCCGATGTGGAAACGACGAAATACGTGCGGCCCGGGTTGGCCTTATCATAGCGCAGCACCAAGGGGTTGGTTCCGGCCTTCAGGTGAAGGGTACTGCCGGTTGCCTCGCTTCCGTTGATCCAGATTTTGACCGGCTTAATCAGGCCGCTATGGATATTGGCGGCCATGTCATGAGGAGCAATAACGGTTGTCCAGAAGAACGAGTCGTTCTCCTCAGCGACATAGCTGTTCTCCCAACTTTCCACTTTCATCGTGCCGATCGAGATCGTCTCGTCATGCACGTTTTCCTTGAGGCCGTGGAAGCCCTGGATGCCCGGATCATCCTCGATGCCCCAGCGCCATGAGAACTCGCAGACCGTTCCTTCTTGCGGGGGAGTGAGGGACGTCAGATCAGGCATGGTTCGGCACTTGATAAAACGAGAGCCGAACGACGTGGTGACTTTACGCCAGGGGCCATCGGGCATTGATCCCTCGCAGTACCAGACTTTCCTTGCCTCCGCGCCAATCAACTCTTGCGTTGGCGGCCAGTGAAAATCGCCGAACCGGTTATCAGATGTGGGCTGGAGTTCGAACTCCCAGTCGCCCTCGATGTTTATGATCTGTGGTGGCTGATCTGCGTTGTCCGGCTCGGCGATTTCCGGCTTTCCATGGCTGAAAACCACCAGCTGCATCTCCTTTTCCGTGAGCGGCAATTTCAGCGTGGTCTGCCCGTTTTCCTGCGACACGACCGAAAGCGGACGTGCGGTGCCCGTCCAGGGATCCCATAGCTCAACCTTGCCAGTCGTTCGGAAAACCACCTCACTGTCCTTTGCTGCATTGTAAATAGCGTAGAGGTCGCGCGGCCCAAGTTTACGATGTTGGACAGAGCCCGGGCCTTGATAATCCAGGACAGGCAACCCTACCTTAACCGCTCCCACGAGATCAGATGCCAGGCCGTCCGGGAATAGCTCCGCGACCATTTCGGCGAGTTCTGGATCGTTCATGCCGGCACGGTCGCTGGCTTGGGGCATGGCTCCGACTGCTAGGACAATTCCGCCAGCCCGCTTGAACTCCAGCGCTTTCCTCAGCGTGGAGTGGCGTATGGCCGTCATCGCCGGAAGCACGAGGATCTTGTAGGACTCGCCGGACACGTGCAGCTCCTTGCCGCCAATCGTCGAGCGCTCCAGCGAATGGAAGTCCATGAAATCGAAATCAATGGCTCTCTCGTAGAGTTTTCCGGCCGAGTCGAAGGCGACCGTGACGGCTTCCTTGCCCTCCATTCCTGCCTCCATGGGGGAGACCGGATACATGATCGCCACATCGCAGGAATGCGTCCCCTGAGTAAAGAGATAGCTCAGGCGCCGCACGCAGCTCATGAACCCCCTCATGTCTTTCCAGTAAGGCATGCGGAAGGTGTTGTCAGGCGGCGCCCATTCCCACCAGCCGCCATGCGTGGAATAATACATCCCGTGAAGCGAGTGCAGGTTGAAGCCCATGTTGAAGTTGGCAAAAGTTGCATCAACGACGTCCTCTGAGCTGGTGCCCCAACCGCTGCTATAGAATCCCTCCAGCCACACGCGCGGCCGCTGGTAGAGGTGAGCCATCGAGCTGGCCACCTTGGCCTTGATCAGGTTTGTGCCTAGTCGCGGCTGGTCGGCTCCGGGACCCTGATTCCAGCGCTGGGTGCGGAAATAATCGCCGAACTCGACGACGTCTAATCCTCGGCCCCCATGGTCGCATCCCATGGTCATCCCTCGCCTCTGGTGCCATTCGTAGACAGGCTTGAAAAACCCCTCCTCGGTCAGCGCCGTCATGACATCGCTGAAGTCCAAACGGATTTTCGGCGTGCGCGGCCCGATGTCGGCGAACAGCGCGGGAAGTTCCGGCACGATATCGTAGCCCTTTCTTCCAATGAACTCCTCGGCGAAACGGCTGTTCCAGAGATGGCCCTTCACTCCGAAGTCCAGCTCGTCGGAGAAAAAGAAATTCAAGCCTTTCCCACATTCTCCGGGAAACCGCCTCTCGAACTGCTCAAAAAACTTCTCGGCATAAATTTCGCCAGATTTCGGATGCATCGGGTCAAGCGACAAAGGATGACATTTTGCAACGACCGACACGGTGAGCTTGTTGCCATCGGGCCCGGTGATCTCCTGGCACGTCACGGCCCCCTCAGCTTTGCCTTCGACCATCTGCAACGTCGTCGCGGTCATCTCCGGGAATTCTTTAAGGATCGCATCCAGGATCCATCCCTGCCCGATGCCCAAGGTGTAATCGCTGAGGCTGATGCCGGCCCCCTGCTTCTTTGCCTCCTGCAGAAACCAGCCGACAAGGTCCCACCATTCCTCGGAAAATAACGCCGGTTCGCTGGGGATAGTAAGGCCATACGACAGTCCTCCATCATTGTAGCCGTGGGCGTAGTTGATCTGGTATCCGGAGATGCCATAGCCCTCCATGTGCTCAAGGATCCAGCCCAGCCTTTCCCGCGTGAGCGGATCTCCCTGCCACCAGAAAAACGGTACGCAGCCGAACCCTGCCGGCGGCTTCTGGAACCCCGGCCAGACGTCTAGGTTCGCCGTCCGGTCCGCCTGTCCCACGGCCCATTCGGGAGCTGGCAGGCCATTCGCTGGATCGCTGAACGACAGAGGATCTGCAATCGGCGAAAAGAAAGGAGTGGGCTTCATCGTGGTAATAATTCAACTTATGCGCCGGCACTCCACATCGCCAGCGTTCCGAGCAACGTGCCCGTGTGCGGTAAATCATACTCGTTGTTATACCCGGTGTGGACGGCCCCGGGTATCTGTGGCGTCGGCGGAAAGACTTCGCCGGTTTTGACATGTTCCCACTGGTTGTAGCCGACCCCTTCCACCGAGCTGCGGTCAAACGGATTGGCTCCGAGGATCCAGTCGATCTGCCGCTGGGCGAGCGCCGCGTAGGCGGGTTCGTCTAGGATAACCGATGCGCGCCGCAGAAATGCCGCCATGGGAATAAGGTCTTTGTTGTATTCATGCGAGTAATAGCGATAGCTCGGCATGTTTTTACTTGTCGGCTGCGCGCTTGAGTTCACACGGTCGGTGGAATGCCCGCAGCCGCCCGCTTGGGTATCGGGTTCACACCATTCCATGGCGATATGATTCCACGGGTTCCGTCCGGCGACCCATCGGGATTGCTCGGCAATCCGCCGGGTCGCAGCGCGCCAGCCCAGTGAATCGGGATGATCGGGTGCCAGCTCCAGCGCATCGCAAAGCGAGGCTGGCATGGAACGGCTGCAAAAATAGGAGCGGGAAAGGCGCGTGCTGCCGGCTGATTCGTAAAAACATCCGCTCCCCGGGTCGTCGGATTTGGTTTTTGCGCCAACCTGCATTCTCGTCAATGCCGTTGTCTGCCGAGCCAGATCCTCAAGAAATTGCTTGTTATCAGTGGCTCGATACAGATCGGCTGCCGCGCAAATTCGAAACGCGGTATCCACCGCCGAGCCGGGATAGAATTCAGAAAAATAACCATCCCAACCCTCATGTCCACGCGGCGGAATGGCGGGGACATGGTAGGGAGCGGCCGGCCGGTCTGGCCGCGTAATGTGCTTCCATACCCGCAAGGCCATATCCAGGCACTTTTGCGAATAGGCCGGGTCGCTCTGGCGGAAGTAGCGGGCAGTCAAGGACTGATGTCGGACGGTTTGCCAATGCGCCACAGCCGGGGAGTCGCTTTCGTAGTAATCGCGGGGATTCCAGCCGATAGGGATCCACAAGGAATCATAAATGCTGCCGTCTTCCTTGATGATCTTGTGGTAGTAATCGCTCCCCCAGCGGATTTCATCCGCGACGGCTCCCTTGTCCCAGTGAGCATGGTACATCAAACCGAATTGCACCAGGCCGATATGCGCTGTATTCAACCCCATATGCCACTTCCTCAGGTCGCAAGACTGGTGGTAGCCGCCGGAAAAATCGCGGTATTCGCCAGTTTCGGCAACCCGGCCGTCATCCAAATGGCAGGAGCCGGCATAGCCCAAGTGAGTGTCGCCGCACCGCTGCATCTGAAACGCGTTGAGCAGCACCCGCATCGGAACATCGTAGATTTTTTTCCAGACGGTGAACATCCTGCTGTAGGAAGTCCCGCAAAGCACCTGATACAAGCCCTCCTCGCGGATCTCGCTGAAATCGCCGATCAACCCTGGGCTGATCTCGTTTCCGTTCTCCTTCAGCGTGCCGCGGAATACGATCCGGGACCAGCCGCCCTTGCCGGTATACCCGGGTTCATTGACGATATTCTTGCGCACCATGAATTCCGTCGAGGTCGGACTGATGATCGTGCACGACTTGTGGCTCTCCGGCGTGAACCCAACATGGTTGACAAATATCTTTGTCGCGCATGAAGGATTGGATTTTACCGCATAGTTAGGGTCTTGTTCCAAGCCATCATACCAGACCGGTTGCGAGCCTGCGGTTTCATCGGGTTTCGTTTCAGACATGTGGATCGTTTTTCTATTCTTTGAGGGTGGATGCGGGCTCATAGGGTTGAGAAGCTACTCCGGAGGCATCGGGGGCACATAGTTGTCCGGCCCGCCGTAGCGCTTCCAATCCCTGTAGACAAAGAATGTCGGAATGAGCGCCAGCAGCCCTCCGAGCAGCATCCACAGATAAGCCATGCGATAGTTGCTGTGCATCACGTCCATGAAGGTGCCCGCAAGGTAGTTGCCCAGGACTCCGATCCCGTATCCGAAGACGTTGCCGCCGGCAGAGAACTGGCCGAATTTTGAGTGAGGGAAGAACTCCATGCCGAACACGCCGCCGCTGATAGCCCCCGCTGTAGCAATGGTGTTACCAATGATCATTATGGTGAGCAGGGACTGCTTGTCGTGGATGAAAAAGAAGGAGACTATGGTCATGATTTGCCCTGCCACCCCGCAGAGGATGGACATCTTGAACGCGGAAAACTTTTCGCACAGCCAGCCAATTGGCGCGAGACCACAAAGGCTGACCATGCTCGATATGGCGAAGACCTTCCCTAAATCGTCCATGCTGATCCCGAGGGTTTTTTGGTAAAATAGGATCAGGAAGGTGCCAGCACAGCCAAAGCAGCCGTTGATCATGCCTGCGATGAAAAAATTGCGGTACATGGGGACCGACAGGCAGGTTCGGAAGTAGCCTCCATAGGCTTGAAGCACGCTTGGCTTTTTCTCAGCCGGCACCACGGGAGGGTATTCGCCTTCCTTGACCTTCCAACACATCATCAGGAAAACGACGAGATAAAAGAGGCCGAGCCCAACGCAAATCTCCTTGCGGTGGGTCATGATGGAAGGGAACAAATACCAGTTGAACGCGACGCCGGCGATGGTGCCGATGATGCGGAACCACGACATAAACCGCCCCATAAGCGCATGGGGCACCACGTCGCGCATCAGCCAGCCAAAGGCGTTGTTGAAAACCATCCCCAGGTAGTGGAAAGCCACAATAAAAATGCACAGCCAGCTCAGGCTGACTGCCTGGACGGTGATGCCGGGAATGTTTGGGTGGACCACATGGGTGTAAACCCAGCCACCGACCTCCGGCGCGAAACCGATCATGATAAGGGCCACGACCTTGAGGGGGGTGCAGATCGCCAGGAACGGAATGCGCCGGCCCCAGCGGCTGCGGCATTCATCGCTCTTCCGGCTGATTCCCGGCAGAAAAAAGATGTTGATGATCCCTCCGATGCTTCCCATCATGACCCCGATCAAGACGTTTGAGGCTTGCAAATCCTTGAGGTAGAGCGGGAGAAAATTGCCGAATACACTGCCAAAAAAGCACGCTGCAAAATCCCCCCATAACAGCCAGACGAAGAGCATGGTGACCCCGCGAAGGGTATATTCGAGCGTTCCAACTCGATAAGTTTTTGGCGCAAGCGCAGGCGGTTGGATGGCTGAAGGCATGGTGAGATGATGACTTACTGTGCAACCCGGTTGTTCAGAAGCCGGGACTTGGCCTCGGTGAGGCGCGTCAGGATTTTGAGGCGTTCGGCCTCATCGGTCAGGCGGAAGCTCACGACCGTATCGCGGGGATCGGGCAGGGGATAGGTGCAGGCGGTCGGCTGGGCAAAATTAAAAAAGATATCGTCGGGGCCGTCGAAGCTTTGGACTTCGGGATTCCAATAATCGCAAATGACCACCTCGGCGTCGTGGGCCAGCAACCGCCCGTCGGCGACACGCCCGCGCAGGCCGGGAAGCGTGACATGGCCGATGACCGGCTCCAGCAGATGGGCAAAGAGCCGGTCGCCGTTCTGCGTGAACCGCCCCCACTCGGGCTTTGCAAACACGGACGCCCCGGCACCGTAAATGGACCCGCCATTGAGCGAAAGCCACGCGCCGATCTCACCCATGATGCGGAGCGCCTCGGCAGGCACCCGGCCACGGGCATCCGGAGAGACGTTCAGGAGCAGATTGCCATCCTTGGAAACGCAGTTCACGAGAGCGCGGATGATGGCGGCAGGTGATTTCCAAAGGCCGTCGGTCGCGCTGAAGCTCCAGCTGTTGGTCAATGTGAACCATGCCTCCCAGGGCATTGGCTGCCCGGCATCATCGCGCAGGCATTCCCTGGGAATATCCTGCTCGGTCTGGTCGTAGTCGCCCGCCCATGCGGGCCGGGGAACTTTCTTGCGGGGCTCGTTCCCCAGGCGGTCGTTGAGCAGGATGTCCGGCTGCAGGGCGCGAATTTTCCGGACGAGTTCCGCCGCTCCCCATTTTTCTCCGGTGTATTGCCAGTAGGAAAAGTCGAAAACCAAAGAGTCAATCTTTCCATAGTTCGAGCAGAGTTCCTCGACTTGTCCGTGCAGGTAGGCGAGGTAGCGGGGCCAATCGCACTTGGCGTCGCGCTCGGGCGAGTCGGCCTTATGCCGCAGCGGATGCTGGCGGTCACCTGTCGCGGGGTAATCCGGGTGATGCCAGTCCACCAGGGAATAATAAAGGCCGACCTTTAGGCCCTCAGCGCGCATCGCCTCAATCCACTCCCGGACCAGATCGCGCCGCGCCGGAGTATTCGTCGCCTTGTAATCGGTGAGGGCGGAATCAAAAAGGCAGAACCCGTCATGGTGCTTGGTCGTGAGAACTCCATATCGAGCGCCCGAAGCTTTGGCCATCCGCGCCCAGTCCGTGGCCCAGCCCGGTTCCGGATTGAACGCGTCGAAACACCGCTGGTAATCCGCCACGCTCAGCTGCTCCACCGAGCGCACCCATTCGCCACTCGCGGACACGGAATAGAGCCCGAAGTGGAGCGACATTCCGAAGCGGGCTTCGCTCCACCATTTTAACCGTTCAGAATCACAGCACGTATTCATAGTTCGCCGCGAGGTTCCATGAATGCCCGTGGCCGGTCAAGGCGCAAGCATGCTCATGCGGCACGGCGGAGAAGGCACTTAAAACGTGGTGGGTGGCGGTCTTGCTCTTGGACCCCCCTGAATTGCTGCGCCCGCGGAATAGGTTTTGACAGAAATTTATCGACGAATAGGTTTGTGGCTTGTTTCCGCCCTGCAATTTTTCCCACCACGAACAAATGAAAAACGCTTCCTTTCCCCGGACTTTCTCGCCCGTTGACCCGACCTGTTCCCAGGCCGGTTTTTTTGTCGCGCAATCGGCGCGCGGTGCCGCCAGCGGCACTTGGCTAAGCATGGGACGATTGCGGATGCGATTCCGGAGCATTTCTCCGGCCGCCTGTTGGAAAGGATGCGCGATTTTGCTGACGGCGTTTTTGTGTGGCGGGTTGTGCGCTTGCAACAAACCGCCGCAGGTTCCGGATGGGAAGAAGCATGCGGAAACATCCGCCAAGGTGGAATCATTTCCTCCCTTGCCGGATCCCGTGCCATTTGCCCAGGGATCGGGCTCGGCCAGGCAGGATCCTTTGTTCAAGGTGGCATCGTTTCCTGCGGAACGTGTGAAGGGGAAGATCGCCATGGTCGAGCAGCCGTCGTTCACCGTCGGCAACAAGGCGGTCTATGTGCGGAAAGCCGGCGGACGCGACATGGCGGACAAAGAAAACATCACCGTGTATGTCGATGGCAAAGAGGTCGGGTGTTTTTTATTCTGGGGCAGCTACGAGGGGAATTCCGGTTTTCCGTTCCAGGCGGTTGATGGCGATCCGGGGCAGTTGATCCTCGACAAGGAGAAGCAGACGGTCACGTTCCGCAAGCCCTATCTGACGCCTGCGGGAAACAGGGCGGAATTCCAATACACGTTGCGCTCGCTCGGGGACAGCAAGGTCGAGTTGGCATGGGATCTCGGGGTGACGCCAGAGGAAAAAAAGCTGTCACCAAAACCATTTGGGGCGGCGCTTTGGTTCACGATGGATGGCGCGAGCCGGGGGCACGAAATCCGGTTTGGAGACAAGAAGCTGAAACCGGCTTCCCGCGAAAGCTTGCTGAAGGGGAAGGTTGCCACCGAGGTGGCCGGAGATTTTGCATTAGCCCCGGAACAGCCACTCGCGGGCTATTCCGTCCAACTGGGAGGGAAGAAAGGCCAGGTCACCGAGTCGCTGGCCATCGATCAACTGGGGAACGACCGCTTTGGATGGATCCTGCGCTGCGAGGCATCGCCAGAGGAGACGAAGGGCCGTGTTGTCATCGATCTGGGTGAAGGGGCGCTGCCGCAAAAGGATGTGCCGCTGCCAGTGGCGGGTTATGATTTTTGGAAGATCGACGGCATCCATGTTCCGGCTTCCCCGGTCCGCAATCTCATGCCCAACCCGAGCTTCGAGCAGGGCTTGCGCTATTGGAGGTGGTGCGGTGGAGGTGCCTCCTACACCCCGGATGCGGGGCTGAAATACGAAGTGGTTCCGGGAGGATACATCGGCAAGAATGCCCTGAGGCTCAACCAGCCGCAGTCCGGCGCGGCCGGGCTGGAGTCGTTTCCGCTGCCGCTGGAAGACGGGAAGACCTACACGCTCAGCTTTTATGCCAGGGCGGATAAGGATTCTCAGGTGACCGTGGGATTGGGGAGCGCGGCCGGCGGCGGCAAGTTCCGTGGGAAGTATGGCACGGTCTTCGGAGATAACGGATCCCCGGAATCGATTTTCAAGATCACCCCGGAGTGGAAACGTTATAGCCGCACTTTTACAGCCGACGGGGCCGGGGTCAGGGTGCTCATCGGCGGACCGGGAGGAGTCATGGTGGACGGGCTTCAGTTGGAAGAAGGAACCCAGCCGACGGAGTTCGTGGCTCCTCCCATTGAAGGATGGCTCACTAGCAGCAATCCTGACAACGACCTGATCAAGGGGGCGGAAATCGGTTCGGGATTCCGCTTCGCCGGAAAGCCCGGGACGGAAGGCAAGGTGCGCGTGCGGGTGAAGAACGCCTTCAGCGAAGTCCTGTCGGACCAGACCCTTCCGGTGAAAATTCCCGAGGAGGGAGTGCAATCCGTGCCGCTGCCATTGGACAAGGAGAAGCTCGGCGAGGGGGTCTTTGTGGCCCGCGCGGATTTCGAGGTGAAGGGAACCCCTGCCTATACGGACTATTACCGGTTCTCGATCATGGAGCCGCTTTCCAACACCCATGCGACCAAGGACATTTTTGGAGGCCTGACCGGCGGGATCAGCCTGGTCGAAAGGGGTGATGATTTGGGGGAAAAATTCATGGAATGGGGGTTTGGTTCCACGAGTTGGGGTGTTAACACATCACCCCAGGACTTGGGGGTGCGGGCTCCGATGGAGAAAAAATACCGGATCGCCAACAACTTCAACACCACGATCCCGGTGGGAACGGAAATCGGGAACCAATTGCAGGAATACAAAAACTGGAAGGAAGTGACCCCGGAGCTGGAAAAACTCATCGAGGAGTCCGCGTATGAGCGGGTCCGGAAGTATGATCCCAAACAATACAATACCTGGCACTTCGGCAACGAGGAGGAGAGTTCCTATTTGCCCGGGCACGGTTTGTTTGACGAGTATTTCAAGGTGCAATCCGCAGCGGCGAGAGGTGCCAAACGCGCCAATCCGGACGCGGTTTTTGCGCCAACCAACGGGACCAGTGGCTACAGTCGGCTCAGGGGCTACGAGGCCGTCGAGGGATACCTGAAGGCGGCGAAAGACCACGGCTTCAAATACGATGCCGTCGCCGTGCATCCCTACGGGAGCATCGACAAGGGGACACTCAGCCAAAACGATCTGGATGAGGAGACAGCCCGCCTGATCGAGCAGATGGCGAGGTATGGCTACGGGGAGGAAACTCCTATCTATTACACCGAAATGTTCAACGTGCCTGAGACTCTGTTTCCTCCTTGGGGTGCGGGGCCTTCCTATGACGCCTACGGGGTGGGCAAGCTGACCTACGACTTCGGCAACCGGGAATTTATCCAGGCGGCTTCGGTGGCCCGGCTCTGGATTATTTCCCTGAAATACTGGCCGCGCCTCCGCTCGACTAATATCTGGGTCGGCCGCCCGTTCTTGGATTATTACCTGTCGCCGACGATCCTGGCCAAGGTGGCCAATACGCTCGGGCATTTTTTCCCCGATGTGGCTTGGCAGGCGGACATCAAACCGGCGGCGGGCATTCGCGGCTACAGCTTCAAACTCAAGGACGGCACCGGCATCGCCGCGATCTGGTGCGTGAATCATGATGTGGAAAACGGCCTGCACCGGGGGCCGGACATCCGGGTGAAGTTCGGTCAGAACGTGGAAATATTCGATCTGATGGGCAACCGCCGGCAGGCTCCGGTGGCTGCGGATGGTTACACAACCCTCCGCCTGACCCCAGCGCCGCTGCTGATCACGGCCCGCGATGTGGCGGCGCTGTCGAAATCGCTCCAGAACGCCGAGTCGGACGACAGCAAGTCCGCACTGGCGGTATCAATGGAACCGTCAACGGATGGAACGATCTCCGCCAAGGTGGCCAACCTGACCGGGCGTCCCCAGAGCGGGGTGCTCGAAGTGGCCGGCGAGAAACTGGATTACGCGCTCAAACCGGAGGGGAAACTCAATCTCCCCATCCCCGGTCAAACCACCAAGCCCGAGTTCGGAAAATTATTCCGTTGGGATCATGACTTCGCTGTCCGGCCATCCAAGGGCCAGGGAGTGGAAGATCACTGGAACATGGATTATTTTTATGTCCCCAAGACCAAGGGCATGCCCGAATGGGACAAGATCCCGGCCATCGAGATCACGAACCGGCATGTATCCGAGTCCTACAAGGGGGCATTGCCTCCCGGCGACCAGAAGGCGTGGTTCCGAACAGCCTGGGACGAGGAAAATTTCTACCTGCGGGTCGAGGTGGAAGATGACCATTTCATCGTCTCCCCCGAATTGTGGGAAAAACCCAATGCCGAACAGACCCTTTGGTTGCATGACGGGTGCCTGGAAGTTTATTTCGACACCGGGGCAGACGGGCGGACCAACCCGGAAAAGACTTACGACAACAATGATTACCGCTACGACTTTTCGATCGGGAAGAGCGGCCAGTCGGGGCCCGGGCAGGTGAACCGTTACCGGGAGGTTTATTGCCAGTTGGCGGACGGCATTAACATGCCCAGCAAGAAGGAGGCCGCCGAGAAGATCAAGTGCGACTTCCAGCGCACCGAAAAGGGTTACACCTATACGATCACTTTCGGGAAGCGCTACCTGGAACCGCTCGTCCTGCGCAAGGGCTTCATCAGCGGGTTTGCGCTCTATATTCATGACAAGGATGAAACTCAGGAGGTCGGCTGCCCGAAGGGCCTCAGCCTCGCCACCGAACCAGGTTCCGTCTGCGACTTCAAACCGTATTTGTGGCCCCTGATGATACTGGCCGGAGAGAGGCTGGAGTGACTGGGATTTCACCCAAAACAAATTGACCGGAGATGACATAAACCACTAAAAAATCCCAATAAAACATGAAAAACCGAGCGCGATTATCCTACAAAGGAAGCAAGACAACCGAAATCTCATTCCCGCTTGGCGGCATCGGCAGCGGCTGCATCGGGCTCGGAGGCGATGGCCGTCTCATCGAATGGGAAATCTTTAATCGTCCGGCCAAAGGCGTTGGCAACGGGCTCTCCCAGTTCGCGGTCAAGGCGGTCTCGGGCGGCAAGCTCTTGGATGCCCGCGTCCTCTGCGGGGAGATGAAGCCCCCGTACATGGTCGGCGGGGCGCGGCATTTCTGCAACTATGCCTACAACCCCGGCAATGACCGGATGGCTGGGTTCCCCAACTTCCGCGACACCGAGTTCATTGGCGAATTTCCGATCGCCAACGTCAAGCTGAGCGATCCGAAGTTTCCCGGCAAGGTCACGATGACGGCCTTCAACCCGTTCATCCCGCTCAACGACAAAGACTCCAGCATTCCGGGCGCGTTTTTCGAGGTCACCTTTGAAAACCCCACGTCCAAGACGATTGATTACACAGTTGCCTTTGTCGTTCGCAACCCATCCAAACAATCCGTGAACCGCGCGGTCATCGAAGGGGACGTGAAGATGATCCGGCTCACCCAGACGGAACTGCCGCCGGAATCTGCCGGCTACGGCGAACTGGCCGTGGCCACCGATGCAAAGAATGTCGTGATCCAGGAATATTTGTTTCGGAGCTTCCACTTCGATAATCACCGGGTCTTCTGGCAGGACTTCGCCAAGGTGGGCGCGATGCCTCAGCGCCACTACGACGGGCCGGCCGATCTTGACCACTCCTGCATCACCGCCACGGTTTCGGTGAAACCGAAGTCCCAGGGATCCGCCCGCTTCGTGGTGACTTGGCATTACCCCAACTGCGTGGATTATTGGACCAAATCGAAGAAGACACCCGATGGAAAGGTGATCTCCGATCCCAATGACAAAAATACTCGCGGCTGGGAAAATTATTACGCCACGGTTTTCCACGATGCCGCCGGGAGCGCCACGTATTCGCTGCTCAACTGGGACCGGCTTTATCGGGAGACGCTGCTGTTTAAGGACGCCCTGTTCTCCAGCGATGTGCCGGACACTGTGATCAGCGCCCTCTCCGCCAACATCTCGATCCTCAAGTCGCCCACGGTGTTGCGCTTGGAGGACGGATCATTCTACGGCTGGGAAGGTTGCTGCGGCAATGCCGGGAGCTGCGAGGGAAGTTGCACCCATGTCTGGAACTACGCCTACGCGCTGCCATTCCTCTTCCCGAAGCTGGAGCGATCCATGCGCGACCTGAACTACCGCTACAACCAACGCGATGACGGCGGCATGGTCTTCCGCATGGAGCTGCCGCTCGGGGCGGATCGGGGCACGCACAGGCCGTGCTGCGACGGGCAGTTTGGCGATGTGGTGAAGGTCTATCGCGACTGGAAAATCTGCGGAGATACGGACTGGCTCAAACGGCTCTGGCCTGCGGTCAAAAAATCGATCGAGTTTGCTTGGAGCCCGGCCAACCCGGACCGCTGGGATGCCGATAAAGATGGCGTGATCGAGGGGCGGCAGCATCACACGCTTGACCGTGAGCTCTTCGGCCCCAGCTCCTGGCTCACCGGGTTTTATCTGGCTGCCCTCAAGGCTGGAGCGGAGATGGCGCAAGCGCTCGGCGAGCCGGAAACGGCGGCGGAATATTCCGCCCTCTTTGAAAAGGGCAAGGCCTGGGTGGACAAGAACCTTTTCAATGGCCGGTTCTACTTCCAGAAGATCGACCTGAACGACAAGGCTCTCGTCGAAAGCTTCGACGCGCCGGAATACTGGAGCGAGGAGCACGGGCAGATCGTGGCTCAGATCGGGGAGGGGAGCGGGATCGATCAGGTCGTCGGCCAATGGCACGCAAACCTCTGCGGCCTAGGGGATATTTTTGATAAGAAACAGCGCAGGAAGGCCCTCCGGACGATCTTCAAGCACAACTACCGGACATCGTTCCGGGATTTTGCCAACCCGTGCCGGCTCTTTTCCGTTTATGACGAGGCTGGGGTGCTGATCTGCGACTGGCCCGACACTTCCAAAAAGCCCGCCGTTCCTGTCCCATACAGCGAGGAGACGATGTATGGGTTCGAATACGCGGCCGCCGCCCTCATGATCCAGGAAGGCCTCGTGAAAGAGGGGCTCAAAATCGTGGAGACCGGGCGGTTGCGCTTCGACGGCGAACGGCGCAACCCGTGGAACGAAGCGGAGTGCGGGGCCAACTACGCCCGCTCGATGGCCTCCTACTCGCTGCTCAACGCGCTCTCCGGCTTCGAGTTCGACGCCACCCGCGGCATGATCGGCTTCTCGCCGGTTTCCCAGGGCGAATCGTTCACCTGCTTCTGGTCGCTCGCCGCAGCCTGGGGGACTGTCCAATTTGCTGCCAAATCCATTGTCCTGAATGTCCTTTACGGGACGCTGCCGCTCCGGGAATTCCGCTCCGCAGTCCTGGACGGGAAAACCATCAGGAACGTTCAAGTCGATAAGCTGGACTGCGAGTTCGCTCTCAATGGCAGATCGCTGGTCCTCTCGAATCCGGCCAAAATCGTGGCAGGAACAAAGTTGAAAATTTCCCTAGTTCAAACATGACGGAATCAAAACCTTCGCCCCGAATGGCAAAGATAACCATGGAGGGATGGCCGCCGCGCCGCCCCATATTTTCATCGAAAGCAGATAAAATGGGCGCCGACGGCGCGGCACCCTCCAGTTCACGACCGTGGGAGCATCATCCCAAATGTGTCCTATCTTAGAGCGTTCACTGTTGCGGTGAATGGGGGAGTTTTGCGCGCATCACTGCTCCTTTTCCAGTGGTTTCTTGGATCCTTGGATTCCGGTGTCGTAACCTCCGGAATCCAGTTTCTTCCAAAACTCGGCCGCAGGCTGATCCGCCGGATCATCGGGTGCGCGAACGACGCGCAGCAGCCTCCATGTTCTCAAGGCGTTGAGCGCCGCCTTGTCGGAAACCATCATCGGGCTGATGGTCAGGCGGCCGAGTGGCGGAAACCGGAGAGCCTGGAGGTTCGTGAGGGGAAGCTTCCCGGCGTCAAGCGACTGCAGCCAGCGGCAGGAGGCGAGGGGCGCAAGGTCGCTGATCTGCGTGTCGGAAATGTCGAGGCTGGCAAGCTGGGGCATCTTTCGCACCCACGACAGCTCGGTGAACGCCGTATTTTTCAGCACGAGATTCTGGAGGTGTTGAAACGACGGCGTTATCGGGAGGATCGCGGACAACTGGCACCCCGTCAAATCGAGCGACTCCAGCGGGAGGGCGGCGAGGTTCGTCCAGTCCAGCGCGGACGCTCCCTCGATCCGCAGGCGGGTCGGAGGCGGGGCGAGCTTTCTGATCGGGGAGAGGTCCGCGAGTTCCGCGATCCCGGAGATCGAAAGCTCCCTGCCCCCCGACGACAGTTTCACCTGGCCGGTCCCACCGTTGGACGAAATCAAGTCCACGGCAAGCTCGCTCTGGCCCGGGTGGCGGTCCATCGGGCTCGGCCCGAACGCCGATCTCTTGACGAAAGGATTGCCGGCAAAAAATTCGATGGCGCCCGCGGCGACCTGGTCTTCGGGAGATCCTGTTGCCTCCAATAGAACGGCGGCATTTCTAAAACGGTCGCCAGACGTTTTCTGGACTTGGTCGCAGAGGGCCGCCAGATCGCCGGGGGCATCCCGTCCGAGAAGATCCGGATTCTGCTGGGACCGGCGGGTCTCCGCGCATTTTGCCGCGGTGGCGAAGGCTTCTTTGGCCTCGGCCAATTCCATGCAGGAGAGATGGTAGCGGCCTTTCAAAATCCATGCAGGAGTGTAAGTGGGATCTGCGAGGAGTGCTCCGGAGACCGTTTCCAAACCTTCGCTGATCTTTCCCAGAATATAGTCAGGGTTCCGTTTGCGGAGGTCGAGTTGCCCGGAGTTCAAATTGTTCTGAAACTGAAACAACGCCTCTTGAGCAGCCTGCATGGCCTGCTGGTAGGCCTGCTCCTCCTCCGGGGTAGGCAGGCGGGGGAACGGCCTGCGTTCGGGCTCCGGGGGCTGCGATCTGGCGGCCTCCAGATCTTTGAGTTTCTTCTCGGTCTCGGAGAGGTTTAGAACGGTATCGCTGAGCTTTTTATCGGTGCCCGCCATGCGCGCGGCCGCTTTCTTCTGTTCATCGAGAAGCTTTTGTTTTTCCTGTTCGGTCGATGACTTCGCTTCTTCGGCCTCGTCCTTTTCCTTCTTGGCAAGCTTCAAATCACCCAATGCCTTCGTGGCTTCCGTCTCTTTTTGTTTGGCGAGATTCTCGCTTCGCACGGCCAAATCCTTTTGCATCCGGGCCTCCGCGAGCGCGTCCTCCGCGACCTTGGCGCGTTCGGTGATTTTCCAAAATGCGGCGACCGATCCGGCGATGAGAACCAGGAGGGAGCCGGTGATGACGGCGGTGACCGCCCGGTTGCGGAGCACGAGTTTCCGAAGCAGCTCGACGGCGGAGACCGGCCGGGCCGTGATGGGCTCGCCTTTGCGGTAATGCTCGAGGTCGGCTTCCAAGGCCTTCACGCTGCGGTAGCGCTCGACGGGCGAATTGCGCAGGGCTTTGAGCAGGACGACCTCGAGGTCGCTGTCCAGCTTGGGGTTGAGGCTCCTCGGGCGCGGCGGCTCGTGGGTCTGCAGGGCCTGGGCATCGGCCACGATGTTTCCCGTGGCCTCGAAATGCCGGCGGCCGGTGAGCATCTGAAAAAGAATCGTGCCGAGCGCATAGACGTCGGCCCGCTCGTCCACCTCCTTGCTCGACTCCGCCTGCTCGGGCGACATGTTTTCCAGCGTCCCCACCACGTGCCCGCTGATCGAGAGCGACTGGGCGGAATCGCTGGTGCTCACCTTCGCGAGCCCGAAGTCGGCGACGAGCGGCTCCCCGTCTTCCCGGAGAAGAATGTTGCCAGGTTTCAAATCGCGGTGGAGGACCCCGTGTTCGTGGGCGAATTGCACCGCCTCGCAGACTTTCAGGAACATGTTCAGCGTCTGCTCGACCGGGAGGATCCGGGTTTCCTTGGGGCGGGACTCGACGGTTTCCTCCTCTGCGGGCTGCGATTCGTCGCGGGCCAATCGCTCCTCGCGCAGGGCGTGGATCAAGGATTTGATGTCCGGAAGCACTCCGGCCCGCCTGCCGTCCGACTCCTCCTTCGTGCGTTCGTAGAGAAGATCCGCGAGCGTGAGCCCGTCCACGTATTCCATGACGAGGTATTGGATCCCCTCGAACTCGCTCATCTCGAACACGTGGCAGATGTTCCGGTGGGGCAGGCGGGACATGACCTCCGCCTCGCGCCGGAAGCGCTTCAACTGCGCGTCCGTGGTCGCCTCAGACGAGTGCAGGACTTTGATCGCCACCACGTTTCCGTAGCGGTCCTGGCCTTTCCAAACCTTTCCCATGCCGCCGGTGCCGATGACTTTGAGCAACTTGTATTTCCCTAGCATCTGGGAAAACTGCGCGCTGACGACATTGTCGGTGCTGAGTTCGAGCGAATCGCCGATCACCGCGGGACGGACCACGCGCAGCACGGGCACCGCCTCGTCCAGCCCGGCGGTTTTGATCGAGTAAAGGTAGTCGGCATAAAATTCCGTCTGCGACGAATCCTCGTCGATGCCTGGCCCGATCAGCCAGACTCCGCGCACGTTCTCGGCGGGCAGCGGCTGGATCTCGTCGCCGGTCCAGTGGAGGTCGCTCAAGTCTGGTTCGGTCTCGCTCTCGGCCCGGACCGCCTGCCACCCCTGCGGCAGCGTTTGGATGATGTTGCGCAGCGACGTTTCCGAAATCAGGACCTCGCCCGGCCGCGCGAGCCGGCACAGTTCGGCGGCGAGTTCCACGGTGATCCCGATGGCGGAATACTGCTGGGTGGCCGAACTGCCGAGCGTGCCGACGAATGTTTCCCCGGTCCAGATCCCGCACGACATCGGCGGCATTTCCTTGCCCTGGCCGAAAAACCCCGCGCGGAGTTGCAGGGACTTTTCGATCTGGTTGCAGGCCGCCCGGACCGCGCGCAGGGCATGGTCCGCAAAATACCGGGGCGCCCCGAAGAGCCCGACGACCGCCTCGCCGGACGACTGGTAATACGTGCAGCCGGTTTCGAGGATGGCATCGGCAGATTCCTCGACGAACGAGTTCAGCATCAGCCGCGTCTCCATCGGGGCCAGCCGCTCCGCGAGGTGCGCGGTGCCGTTGAGCCGGGAGTGCGAAACGGTCATGAACCTCCGCTCCGGCTGGCGCGCGGTGCGGAGTTCCTCCTCGTTGAGCAAATCCACGGAAGTCCCGCTCACGTGGCGCAGGTCGCGGTTCACGGAATCCGCCGTCGTCACCTCGTCGAGGACGATATCCAGAACTCCGCCGTCGCTGTAGGTCTTGACCTCAAAGACCCGCCCGTCGTCATCGGTGACGAGCCGGTTGCTGGCCCGCCCGGTCTCGGGTCGCTGGAAGCAGCCGGAAATCTCGCCCCGCGAGCGCGCCGCAAGAACTTCGAGCGGTGCCCCGGCCAAATCCGACTTCTTCACACGCAGATACGAGGCCAGCGCCCCGTTGGCATACAGAACGATGTCGTCCGGAGAAACCCGCGCAATCATCGTCCGGAAAAATTCACCGTCAGGGATCGGCATAAAAGGTAACTAACCTTGAACGTCTTATCGCTCAACCCCTAAAAAGATACAGCCCGCCGCAGCGAATGCTACGACGGGCTGTTGTTCCCCCCAGAACAATCTTTGATGAGCATAGACTATACGTGTCGCTAACAATCTGCAAGGAGTTTTTAAAAAATAAATTGTATCGCATCATGCTTTGAGCAAGCGATATGCGTCATCTGTTGGATCTCTGTGCCGCGGATGACGAAGCGAAGCGTCGCGCGCTCGGTCGGCTGCCAGGGTTTCCAATAGTCGGACATCCCGCGGCTCGTTCAATCCAACTGGATGCCCAGATCCCCGATCCTGCTCAGGGTGAGCCCGCTCAAGGAGCGGGTTTCGGCGGCCATCTGCCTGAAGACATCCTCGATCGAGGTGATCCCGTTCGAGCCGGAAACGGCCTGGATGAGATCGCGGAGGATTTCCCAATCGTCGCGGGCCTGGCCGGGGGGCTGGATCGCCTGGTTGAGCCTCTGGAGGCGGCCTTTCACGTTGATCATGGAGCCGCGTTTTTCGGCCCATGCGCTCGACGGGAGCACGACCGTGGCGTGGGGTGTCGTTTTGTTCGCAAGAACACCCATGACCACGAGCAGATCGAGGCCCTTGAGCGCGGCTTCGGAGATCCCGCAATCGGCCGCATCCTCGCCGAGGACGACGAGGCCGGTGATCCGTCCGTCCTCGACCGCTTTGGCGATCGCGGGAAGTTTTCCGGTGGCCAGCCCGAGGAGCTTCGCCCCCGAGGTGTTCGGGTTTCCGTCGTCGGAGACGAGGAAGCCGTCGCCTTTTTGCGGGCGCGGGAGCACGTCGATATTCTGGATGCCCAGCGCCAGCGCGAGGCATCCGGTGAGGAAGATCTCCTCGTTCGTCATCCGCGCCGAGGCGATGATCGCGGTCTCGTCCGGCTTGCGGCCCTTTAATTTTTCCGCGGCAACGGCCAGCGCCTTCTCCCATTTGGACGGCGCTTCCACTCCACGGACGAAGGGATCTTTGAGCCGGGCGCCGCTGTCGAGGTAATGGAAATTCAGGCGGTGGCTGTCGGGCATCCAGCACGAGTTGACGGCGTCATTTTCGCGCGGGGTGATCCGCTGGACGACGTTTTCGCGGCTGGAGATGACGATGTTCGAGCCGGTGCCGCAATTGACGTCGATGCTTTTGGTTTCCTTGAGGAACCAGACGCGCATTTTGAAGCGGAAATCTTTGCTGGTCAGGGCGCCGACCGGGCAGATGTCGGCGGTGTTGAGCGAGTAGTTGCTGTCGAGGCGTTTTCCCGGATAGACCGAGAGCGTCGTGTGGCTGCCGCGGTTGAGGAAGCCCAGCACGTCGTCGTGCGCGATCTCCTGCATGAACCGGATGCAACGCGAGCACATGATGCAGCGCTCGTCGTCGAGCACGATCCGCTCGCCGAGGTCCACGCGCTTCGGCTTTTTGACCTTCTCCTCGATGAAGCGGGATTCGCCTTTGCCGAACTCGACCGAAAATTCCTGCAGGCGGCACTCGCCGGCCTGGTCGCAGATCGGGCAGTCGAGCGGGTGGTTGATGAGGAGGAACTCCAGCACGCTGTTCCGGCATTCCTCGACCATCGGGGAGGACGTCTTCACGCCTATGCCTTCCGAAACCTCGGTGGCACAGGAAATCGCGGGCCGCGGCCCCCAGGAAATCTCCGGGCGTCCGTCCGCGCCCAGAACCGGTTTGCGGTCGGGCGTCATCTTCGGCATGCCGAGCTCGACGAGGCACATCCGGCAGTTGCCGGGCGAACTGAGCTTCGGGTGGTAGCAATAGTGCGGGATGAATTTCCCGCTCGTCATGCAGGCTTCGATGAGCCGCGTCCCCTTGGGAAACTGCTTCCACTCCCCATCCACCTGCACGTTGACCATTGTGACTTCCGTTCCGCTCATGATGAAAATCTTCCTTACGAGAGAATTTTGATGTAGGCCTTGGCGCGCAGGGTGTCGATCCAGCGCTGCTGGACTTTCATGCGTTCCTGCTGGATCAAATTCTTTTCGATCTCGTCGCGGACATCGGACATCGGTTTGACGGAGGCGTTTTTCTTCGCCTCGACGAGGAGGATGTAATACGAATCCGCCAGCTTCACGACGGGGCTGACCTGTCCGGGGCGGAGCGAGAAGGCCACGCTCGAGAGCTGCTCGTTGAGCGTGTTGCGCTCGACCCATCCCCAGTCGCCGCCGCTGTCGCGTGTCCCCTCGTCCTCGGAATACATCTCGGCCATGCGGGGGAATTCCGCGCCGGCGACGAGTTTCTGGCGGATTTCATCGGCGGTCTGGGATTTGTTTTCGCTGCCGGGAACATCGGTCGCCTTGCCTTCGCGAAGGACGATCATCCGGAGCTTGACCTGCTCCGGCAGCGCGTAGGCCGCCTTGTTCTTGTTGTAGAATGTCTGGATCTGGGTCGGCGAAATGACGAAGTCCTCGTTCACTTTCGCCTGGCGCATCGCCTGGACCACGATCTTCTCCTTCTCGATCTCCTTGAAGCGGGTGACCGTGTAGCCTTGCGCCTGAAGCGTGCGCACGAAGGCCGCGCGGTCGTTGCCGAACTCCTCGCGGATGATCGTCTGCACGCGGTCGTCCACCACGTATTCGGGGATGTTGGCTCCCTTTTCCTGCATCTTGCGGAACTCCTGGATGATGAGCTGCCGGTCCACGAGATCCTTCAGCGCCGCGAGACGCATCTCTTTGACTTTGTTGGCAAGGTCGGGGCCGGAGTAAACCTCGCGGAGCGATCGCTCCCGGGACCCGATCAACTCGCGCACCTGCGAGATCGTGATCACGTCCTTGTTGACGATGGCGGCGACCCCGTCAAGAACCTCGGCCTGCTGGGCCACGGCGGGAACGCGGGCCAAAAGCAGGCTGAGGGCAGAAATAAAAAACAATAATCTCATCGGCTGGGCATCTTCTCCAAGAGGGATAGGATCTCGCGCAAACTAGAATCAGGGTCGGAGGCCGTCAAGCGGGGAAACCGACCCCCGATCAGGATGAAACTCCCCCCTCTCGTGAGCATGAGCTTTTCCCCGCGCGTTTCGACCATCGGAATCCTCCTCCGCGAGGCCTCCAGCCGGATTGCGGCCAGGAGCAAAACATTCCCCGCCGCCGGGGGCAGGGGGCCGAAGCGGTCCCTCCACACGGCCCCGAGCGCATCGAGCTCCTCGCGCGTGGCGGCCTCGGCGATTTTCCGGTAGGCGTCGATCCGCATTTTGGCGTCGGGGATGAACGCCGCCGGGACGAACGCCCCCGCGCAGCCGTCTGCGGCGACGAACTCCGCCTCGTCGGTTTTGACGAAATCGAGCCGCAGCACGGCGGTCCCTCCGCCGGTCCGGTTGCCTTTGACGGCCTCGACCGCGCGCTTGAGGAGCTTGCAGTAAAGATCGAACCCCACCGCGATGATGTGGCCGCTCTGCGCGGTTCCGAGCAGGTTGCCCGCGCCGCGGATTTCGAGGTCGCGCATGGCGATTTTGAATCCGGACCCGAGATCGGAATACTGCTTGATCGCGGAGACGCGCTTCCTCGCGGCCCCCACCGACATCAGCTCTCTCGGCAGCATGAGAAACGCGTAGGCCTTGTGGTTCGAGCGCCCGACCCGGCCGCGGAGCTGGTAAAGGTCCGCCAGCCCGAACCGGTCGGCGCGGTCGATGACGATCGTGTTGGCGTTCGGGATGTCGAGCCCGCTCTCGATGATCGTCGTCGAGACGAGCACGTCCGCCTTCCCCGCCACGAACGTGTGCATCACCGCTTCGAGTTCTTTTTCCTCCATCTGCCCGTGCCCGACAATGACCCGAGCTCCCCCGCACAGCTCGCGGATCCGGGCGGCCGTGCGTTCGATGCTCTGCACGCGGTTGTGCAAAAAATAGACCTGCCCGCCGCGCGCGATCTCGCGGGTGACCGCGTCCCGGATGATCCGCTCGTCGTAGCCGCAGACGATCGTTTCGACGGGCTGGCGGTTCGGCGGCGGGGTTTCGATGAGCGACATGTCCCTCGCGCCCATCAGGGAAAGATAAAGCGTCCTGGGGATCGGCGTCGCGGAAAGCGTCAGCACATCGACGAGGCGGAATTTCTCCTTGAGGGCGTCCTTGTGCTTCACCCCGAACCGCTGTTCCTCGTCCACCACGACGAGACCGAGGTTTTTGAACGAGACATCCGCGGAGATGACGCGGTGGGTCCCGATGACTATATCCACGCCGCCGTCCGCGAGACCCGCGACGACTTTTTTCTGCTCCGCCATGGTGCGGTATCGGCTCAGCAGCTCGATCGTCACCGGATATTCGCTCATCCGCTCCCGGAACGTTTCAAAATGCTGCTGCGCGAGCACGGTCGTCGGCGTGATCACCACCGCCTGCTTTCCGCCGCTCACCGCCTTGAATGCCGCGCGGATCGCGACCTCGGTCTTGCCGAACCCGACATCCCCGCAGATAAGCCGGTCCATCGGGCGCACCGACTCCATGTCGCCCTTGGTCTCGGCGATCGCCCGGAGCTGGTCGCCGGTCTCGGTGAAAAGAAACGAACGCTCGAACTCCTGCTGCCAGTGGGTGTCGGGCGGGAATGTGTGCCCGACCCCGTTTTCCCGCTCGGCCTGGACCCGGAGCATGCGGGCCGCATATTCGTAGATCCCCTTCGAGGCCTTCGCCTTCGCCCGCTGCCAGCGCCCGTCTCCGAGCTCCGAGAGGTCCGGGTGACGCTTCCCGAGCCCGACATAACGGGAGATCTGCCACGCCTGGTCGAGCGGGACGTAAAGTCTGGAATCGTGCGCGAATTCCAGCGCGAGCACCTCGCCTCCGCCATCCGGGGCCTGCTGCAGGCCAAGAAACCGGCCGATCCCGTGTTCGAGGTGGACCACGAAATCGTCTTCCTCGAACTCCGAAAAATCCATCGCCGCCCGCCCGGATCGCACCCGGTCCCGTCGGAGCGCCGCCCGGTGCGCCCGCTGGCTTGCCGAGCGCCCGAGGATTTCCGCATCAGCGATCAGCGCCAGTTTCGCCCCCGGGCAGATGAACCCGCGGGTTGCCGGAACCGGCAGGAACTTCAGCCGCGACGCGTTGAAATGGAAATCCGCCGCCAGCTCCGCGAACCGCTCGCTCTCGCCCTCGTTGTTGCAGGCAAACGCGATCTCCCACCCCTGCGCCGACCACTCCCGGAGCTGGTCGAAAAACCGGCTGCGTTTGACTTCGTCGAGGATCAGATCGCCGGCTCCGAATTCCGCAAATGGAACCGGGTAGAACGGAATCGTTGCGGCCTGATCCGGAAGCGATCCACTTCCCAAAAAAATTCCCTCCGGCGGGCCGTCCGGCTCGACATCGATGACCGCGTCTTCCTCGTCGCGGAAATCCCGCAGCGTGGCCTCTTCCACGCCGCGCTTTGCCACGAGGATCTCAATGGTTTCGACGGCCCCGACAGACCCCTGCGTATCGAGATCGAACTCGCGCAGGGATTCGATTTCCAAGTCAAACCACTCGATCCGAAACGGCCGCGGAGACTGCCAGGAAAAGACATCGAGAATCCCGCCTCTTCTCGCGAACTGCCCGCGCGCGGTCACTTGCGGGGCCGGCTCATACCCCGCTTTCTCCAGCCGTGCGACCACGCGCTCGATCCCGATTTCCTGCTTGGTTTTCAGCGCAAAAATTTCCCGCGCCAGCACGCTTTTCGTAGGCACATGGGAATCCCACTGGGCTCTGTGGATCACCACCACCTCGCTGCCGCCGGACTGCGAAAGCCCCCGCAACAACTCGAGCCGCTCGGACGCCGTCTCCGGGTCCGGCAACGCGTCCCCCGACGGCATCTCCAGCTCCGGAAAAAGCCGGACCCTCGGGCACCACGCCGCCATCTCCGTCGCAAAATCCTCCTGCCGCCGGACATCCGGGCACACGACCCAAACCCGCCCGGAAAACCGCCCGGCCAACAACGCCGCCACAAACGGCTGCGCCGGCTCCGAGACCTCGCCGATCCCCCCGCCCGCCCGCGCCTCGGAATCCAGCAAGCGCCGCAGACCCTCGTCCGCCCCCGCACGATCAATCAGCCAGTCGCCACCGCTCATGGCAAGTGGAACGTCCGAGACACCCGTTTAAGCCAGAAAACATTTTTTAACCACGGAGGACAGGAGAACACGGAGGAGAAACAATAAATCCGAAACCCGTTTTTCTCTGCGAGCTCCGCGGCTCCGCGTGAGGAATCGCTGGATCCGGGTTGATGGCGCTGCATTCCGGGGAGCATACCCGCCCCGGGTGTGGTTTCCGGCGCCCTCGCCGGAAAATCGGAGCTGTGAGACGCAAACCCCGACACGCGGGACGCGCGTGCTTCCCGACAAAACAATCTTCCGCGGTGATGCTTGCAAATTTTCAAGACAAGCTCTTTATCCGAAATTCCTCAGCGGAGAGGAACCACGAAAAACACGAAAGGCACGAAATAAATCGGCTCCGAAGCGACATCGGATGCGGGTGCCATCACATCCGAGGCGAAAGCGCTGGAGGGCAGGAGGCGCAGAGGCGGATCTTGCGGCACTTCCTCCGCACAGCACTGAAAGTCGAAAAATGCGCCAAAATGCGGGACTGATCCAAATGGTATGATGCCTTTTTGCGCGCATGCACGGACCCCTTTTAATACGACGGACACACGCCGTCCGAAGTCTTGGATCAGGCGGAAGCTATCACCGACCAGCGTGCGAAGGCTGCCATCGTGGACCAGGGACGAAAAATGGCTGGAGAAACTGAAATCCTAGTCCCCGGCAAGCCACCCGTGGGACAAGCGAGATCCAAGAGTGTAAAGATGAGAGCCCGCTTTTGCAGAAAAGCGGCCACCGAACCGGTGATCAGCCATCTCAAATATGGCTTCCGACTCCTGCGTTGCTTCCTCAAAGGCTTTGAAAGCGACCAAATCAACCTCATGCTGGCTGCCGCTGCATGGAACTTCCGCAAGTGGATGCGGGAAGCTGCCTCTTTTTGACGCCAGATCCTGCGCTTGCTTCTCACCCCCTTCACCGACTTCCTGCCACTCCAAACGGCATAAGGCCTTTTTCAGGGACGACTAAATTATAGACCCTTTTGCCTTTCTGTATTTTGTTGGAATAATTTGAAGAATGCAGACTACGGGTGCTGGATTTTTCGATGTCTGTTTCGCGCGTAAATCTCGCATGCACGGGCATATGATTCATGATTGTAGGCGTCAATGGCTTCGAGCATTTGTTTTGGTGCAGTAATGTGCAAGAATTGCTCAGGCACTACCTCTCGTGCTTGTTTTAGGTCGGCGGGCGTGAGGCAGGTAACCAAAGGAAGATTTTTGTAATACGAATCTATTAGGTACTGCATCGCAGATCGGAACTTGTGAGCCTTTTTCACGATTTCGTTCATTTGTTTCTTATCATCATCCTGCAAATGACTGAATTGCCCGAAGTCCACCTCAAGGATAGCCAGCAGAGAATGTGCTCTTGCTAGATAATGTGGATACCAAGTTTCTTCGAATTCCTTTTGAAATCCAGGCCAAGTGAGCAATTTGATGTTTGAAAAATTTGAGGCGGTAATCGAACCGGATTGGAAGCCACTCGTCGTGATGATATAACCAAGATTGGCGCCAACGTCCGAGATTACGGTCCTAAAACCGTGAATGACGGACTGCGGAATTTTTGCGGTCCAATATTTGCATTCGCAAGCTATTGCGTACCTGCGTCCACCAATAATCTCTTCTGCATATACGTCAATGTCGATTGTTCCACGCGCACCTTCAATTTTTTTCTCGATCTCAACGTCGAACATGCAGCCTTTTAAAAGGCTGGCCACCTTGCTTTGCAAGTCGCGCCAATCTGTAGGAGATTCGCTCGTAATCATCAATCTAGCTTCTAAGGCATGAAAAACCACATAGTAACTGGCACACTATTCGTAATGGAGAATGGGGGTACCAGTCCCGAATGGCACTACCTTAAGCAACGTGGAGCAGGCGTCCCGCCTGCCTCGCCAGAAGAATCGGACCGCTTGTCGGAGTCGTTCCTCGTAGTTGATCAATGCGGCGGCCATGGCTTTTTATGCGGTCAAGATTGCAGGGTCCAGTTGATCCCATTCGTTGTTGCTCAAGTCGTAAAGTTTTTGGATGACTCGGCCTTTCTTGTCTTGCGACGACGACCGCGATGCCGCAAGGGCTTCCTTTTTCATGGCCTTGTCCATTTCCTCGAACCGTGGGATCCGGATGCGGCGGAGATACTGGGCTTGAAAACGGAGGAAGTTGCCGCGCATGCGCGGACTGTATGCGGCGATGAAGGCGTGGGCGACGCGGCTGCTCAAGATCATCTGGAGAATGTGCAAATCCCAGGATTCCGAGGTAACAAAATACAGGTTGTGATGCGGGTAGTAGTGACCGGATTCCAAGACGACATGGGCGGAGCCTTTGATGTCGGGGATGAGGAGCTTGGGGGTGTTGGTCAGAGGAGCGTGGATGCGGTCGATGGTTCGGAACCAACCATTCGGATTCCGGCCTGCCACGTTGCGCCTTTGGATCTGATCGCGATGGCGTTCGATGTAAGCGCAGAACTTCGGATAGTCGTCAGGGTCAACCAGTCCGCCATCCGTCTCGAATGGGTTCAGCACGAAAAGCCCGCCCCACTCAACTCGGCCATTGCGAATGTCCTTTGTGGTAACAAGCGGGAGTTTGCGCTCGGGTTCGACGTCGAGTGCGGCATCTGACCCAATGAAAATCGCGTCCGCACCGGTGGCCACCCCGATCCCGACTTTGCAGCCTGTATCTTCCAGCATGGGGAGGTTGGCTTCCAGTTTCCGGACGATTGGCATTCCGCCGTTTTCATTGAACGCCCATGGTTGGTCGTTTCGACAGATCCCGGAGAGAATGGTGATCTGCGGATGTTTCTTATGAGAGGCCAACGCCTTGGCCAGGGGAACGAGGGTTTCCTTGGAGATTGCCGGCCGGAATGCCACGCGCGTCGTGTCGCCTTCCCCCTTCCGAATGACGGTCACTGCAGGATACGCATCCACTTCGTCAAAGAAAGCCGGGCAGCCGGTGAAATCGACGTAGGATTCCAAGTGAAATCCCGTCGCGACGATATCACGCAAAGGACCACCATACCGATTCTTCATCCAGCGGTCGGCGCAGATGAATCCCAGCCGTCCGTCGGGCTGTAGGAGTTCGAGAGACTTTTCAATGAAGGCGACATAGAGATCGGCGCGATCAAAGAGCGACCGCCAGCGGGCACGATAGGCCATGAGCAAACGCTTCGGGAGGTTTTCCAGACGAATATAGGGCGGATTGCCTACGATGTGCGTAAACGTGCTGTCCAGCGGAACGGACAGAAAATCCTCATGGAGCAGCCATGCGTCCAAGAGAGTTTCGATGGCGTCCCGACTCCAAGAATGATCAAGAAGAAGCCGCTCGATGCGGTCCCGACAGATCTGCAATGCCGCGTGGTTCACCTCGACAGCACGGATGCAATCCTCGATTGCCATGTCATCCGGGCTGACTCGTGAGATCAAGCGCTGGACAGCCGGCAAGAGAAAATCCCCCTCGCCAGCCGATGGTTCCAAAAGACGAAGCGATTCCAAAGATTCGGATTCCAGCCACCCCACGGCATCGAGAATGAACTCGGCCACCTCGGGCCGCGTGTGAACCGCCCCCCGATCCTCCGCCGTCGCATCCGAAAAGACGCTCAACGCATCGAGCGAGAGCCTCGACTTCGGGAAAAGGTCAGCCTGTAAGACATCGTGCATCTCGGTGGCGAGAAGCTATAGTGAATGAAGAGGGAGATTTGAAACGAAATGTGCTGAGAAATTCCGCGAGGAGAAGATCTCAGTCCCGCGTATTGTCACTTTCAGGGAACGGGGCAAAGCATGCTGGCAGATCGCTGGGTCGTCGGGCGTTCCTTTGCTTGGGCGTCTCGCCAGAGATGACGGCCGCTTGCCTGCTCCTCGGCCGCTCATCTGGCCAGGAATTCGCGCCAGAAGAAGACGAGGAAGAGGGAAACACCGATGACCCCGACGAGGTTCCGCACCTGTTGCTGGCTGATTTTCTGGGCCATGTGCGAGCCGAGGAAATATCCGAGCGTGGCGCCGAGGATCATGGCGGCGGCCTGCGGCCAGATGACGAGGCCGGCGAAGACGAAGTAGGCGGCGGCGACGATGTTGATGAGCGAGCCGAGCACGGTCTTGATGGCGTTCATCTCGTGGATGTGGTGCAGCCCGAGAAGCCCCATGGTCGCGAGCATCAGGATCCCGATGCCGGCGCCGAAATAGCCCCCGTAAACCGCCACGCCAAACTGCAGGACCAGCGCGGCGGCCGTTCCGGCCGCGTTCGGCTTCCTGGTTGCGGCGACCGCCTCGATGCCGGCAAGGCTGCGGAAGATGTTGTTCAGCAGGAAAAGCGCGGTCGCGAAGAGGATCAGAAACGGCACGAGATGGTCGAAAAACCTTTCGCTCGTCCGGGTCAGAAGCCATGCGCCGAGCAGCCCGCCCGCCACGCTCACGGGCGCGAAATTTTTCAGCCACGGCTTCGCGGCGGAGAGGTGGTTCCGGTAGCCGTAGAGGCTGCCCATGATCCCCACGAGGAGCGCCAGCGTGCTCGTGGCATTCGCCTGGATCGACGGCATCCCAAAGGCCAGGAGCGTCGGGAAGGTGAGGATCGTCCCCCCGCCAGCCACGGCGTTCATCCCGCCCGCCAGGCAGGCGACCGCGAACAGAGCCAGAATTTCCAGGTAGCCGGGCATGTGCATTTCAAAAAATCAGTGAAAGAAGGCGAGGCATCGTTTGCAGTAACCCGACACGTCGGCCGCCTGGAGGATGCCGGAGACGATGACGACGCCGGTTGCTCCGGCCTCGAGAACGGCTGGCAGGTTTTCGAGCTTGATGCCCCCGATGCAAAAAACCGGAAGCCCGGCCCGCGCCCGCGCCTCGCGGATCCCGCCGAGGCCGACCGGCACGTAGCCGGGTTTGGTGGGAGTCGGAAACAACGGGCCGAACCCGATGTAATCAGGCCCCGCTTCTCTCGCGGCCGCCGCCTGGTCGGGGCTGTGGGTCGAAAGGCCGATGATCGCGCCGGGCCCGACCATTTCCCGCACGCGCGGCACCGGCAGATCGTCCTGCCCGACATGAACCCCGTCCGCGCCGGTCAGCGGCACGAGCTCCGGATGGTCGTTGAGAAGGAACGGCACTTCGAACTTGCGGCAAACCGGAAGGATTTCTTCCGCGAGAGCGCGGATGGCCGCAGGCGCAAATTTTTTCGCGCGGAGCTGGAGGACCTCGACCCCGCCATCGAGCATCCTCTCCGCCATCGGAACCGCATCCCCGGCAGAGACGTAGCCGAGGTCGAGGATCCCATACAGGCGGCAATCGCAGAACGGTTTCACAAATGGGTATCTACCAGAGATCGGAGACGATGCAAACCGCCGGGTGGGGATTCGACGAAAGCTTATTGTCGCATTTTTCCGATTGATCGGGCCGCGCACACCAGCAAGGATCGCACCGCATGAAGCCTGACCTTCTCTCCTCCTGCCGTTCCGGAACTTTGGTTTGCGACGGGGCGATGGGAACCCAGTTGTTCGCCCGGGGTCTCACGCCGGGCGAGTGCGGGATGCGGTGGAACGAGGAGCGGCCCGCGGATGTCGAAGCCGTCCATTCCGCCTACGCGCAAGCCGGCTGCCGACTGATCACCACAAATTCTTTCGGGGGCACGCGGCCGATGCTCGGACGCCACGGCTTCGGCGATCAGGTCCTGAATTGGAACCGCCGGGCCGCAGCCCTCGCGCGCGCGGCCGCCGGTGCGGATGGCTGGGTCCTCGGTGACGTCGGGCCGTTCGGGGATTTTCTCGAACCTCTGGGGGACACCACGGAGGAGCAACTGCTCGAAATTTTCAGCGAGCAGATCGGTGCGCTGGCCGAGGGCGGGGCCGATGCTGTTCTCGTCGAGACGATGAGCGACCCTGCCGAGGCGGCTCTCGGTGCGCGGGCAGCGAAATCCGTCTCCTCCCTTCCTGTGATCGTGACATACGCGTTCCAGAAATCCGCGGGCGAGTTCCGCACGATGATGGGCACGCCGGCCGGCGAGGCTATCTCGGCGGCCCTCGAGGCGGGGGCGGACATCGTCGGAGCCAACTGTGGAACCGACCTGAGCCTGGACGACTACGCGGCTCTGGCGAAGGAACTCAAGGCCGCCGCGGGCACGGTCCCGGCGATTTTGCAGCCGAATGCCGGCGCTCCCAAGACCACGCCCGATGGCATCCGCTACGACGCCACGCCGGAGGAAATGGCTGCCGCCGCGCTGCGCCTGCGCGAGGCGGGAATTTCAATCATCGGAGGTTGTTGCGGCACGACTCCCGCCCACCTGGCGGCCATGGCGCGGGCCCTGTCCTGATTTGAAAACCGGAGCGGGGATCGAGGGCGGGGGGACGGCTCCACCGCCTGCAAGCGGACGGGATGCGGAGGTTCCATTTGCCGCAAACGATATGATCCGATAGAGTTGCCGCCCTGATCGTATGTCTGGAATCACGCTGGAAATCATTTTTATTTTCGTTCTGCTTTTGGCGAACGGGGTGTTCGCCATGGCGGAAATCTCGCTCGTCGCCTCGCGCAAGGCGAAGCTCAAGACGCTTGCGGACGAGGGTCACCACGGCGCAAAGCTCGCCCACAACTTGGCTCTTGCCCCGGGAAAATTTTTATCGACCGTGCAGGTGGGGATCACGCTGGTCGGAACCCTCGCCGGCGCGTTTGGCGGAGCGGGCATCGCGAAGAAACTCGAAGATTATCTGGCGGGGAGTATCCACGGCCTCGCGGGCGACCCCTCCCACTACATCTCGCTCTTCATCGTTGTCGGGATCATCACCTATTTTTCGGTGATCATTGGCGAACTTGTTCCCAAACGCCTGGCCTTGAGCAACCCGGAGAAGATCGCCTCGGCCTTGGCCCGACCGATGAACGCGCTCGCGAACAGTTGCTCCCCGCTCGTCAACCTTCTCAGCCACTCGAGCGATTTTCTCATGGCTCTCCTCGGGGTCCGGAAAACCAAGGAGACCGCCGTCTCGGAGGAGGAGGTCCGGGTTTTGATCGACGAGGGACTGAGCACGGGGGTTTTCAAAAAGGCGGAAAAGGACATGGTGGAGGGGGTCTTCGAACTCGACGAGCAGCACGCCGGCGACTTGATGACCCCGCGGGCCCGCATGATCTGGCTCTCGCTCGACGACTCGGACGACGAGAACTGGAGACGGATCGCGGGAAGCGGGCACTCGCATTTTCCGGTCTATCAGGAGACCCGCGACAACGTGATCGGGATGGTGTCGGTGAAATCCCTCTGGGCCAACCTCTCGCTGGCCGGCCGTGTGGAGTTGCGCGCCTTGGTCACCCCGCCGCTCTACGTCCCCACGGCGATGCCGGCCGGAAAGCTCATCGAGTCGTTCAAAAAATCCGGGAAGCACATCGCGCTCGTCGTGGATGAGTTCGGCGGCCTCCAGGGCCTGGTCACGCTGAACGACGTGATGATGGCCATCGTCGGCAACCTGCCGGAACGCGAGCAGCGCCATGATCCCAAGGCCGCCCTGCGCCAGGATGGAACATGGCTTATCGACGCCATGCTCGATATCGACGAAACCAAATCGAGCCTCGGAATCGAGGACGATCTCCCCGGAGAAAACGAAAACCGTTTCTCGACGCTCGGCGGGTTTATTTTGTTCCGCATCGGCCACATCCCCCGCGAGGGCGAGAAGTTCATGTGGGACGGGTTCGAGTTCGAGATCATCGACATGGACCGCCAGCGCATCGACAAGGTTCTCGTCACCCCGCGCGCTCCCAAAAATCCGGAGCCGGAAGACCCGGATCCCGCAAACGAGATCTGAACAAACAAGGCCGACCCTACGCGACTTTTCTCCGGCGGGAGACGAAGCGGTAAGAGGCCGCGTAGGTCACCACGCAGAAGCCGAGCGTCACGAGGAGCGAGAGGCCGAGCGAGGGCATTCCTGCGACCGTGGGACCGCCGAGGGACTGGCGGATTGCCGAGACCCCGTAGGTCACAGGATTCAGCGCGCCGATCCAACCGATCACCGAATTGCCGGCAGGCAGCGGAAAGAGCGAGCCGGAAACCATCCACAGCGGCATCAGCACCACGTTCATGATCGCATGGAATCCCTGCGTCGAGTCCATCGGCCAGGCGACAAGAAACCCGAGCCCGGTCATGCTGAAGCCGACGAGAAGAAACGACGCGACCAGCGCGGGAAGAAGGTGGAGCGGGAACGAAACTCCGGCGAACGGCGCCAAAACGCAAAAGACCAGAGCCTGCCCGGCGGCGAGCGTCGTGCCGCCGAGGAATTTTCCCAGGACGATCGCGCCGGGCGACACCGGTGCCACGAGCACTCCCTGCAAAAATCCTTCGCGCCGGTCCTCGATCACCGAGATCGTCGAAAAGATCGCGGTGAAAAGCATGATGAGGACAAGCGTGCCCGGGAAAAAATACGTGAGATACGAGATCGCCTCGCCGCCCGCGGGCCGGAACGACGGGCTGAACCCCGCGCCGAGCAGCACCCAGAAAACCAGCGGCGTCACCAGCGCGCTGATGATCCGGTTCCGTTGGCGCAGGAAGCGCACCACGTCGCGATGCCAGAGGGCCACGGCCGGCCTCCAGAGATAGGTGTTATTCATGGGTGTTGTTGGCGGCGACGCGAGCACGCCATGCACAGGGGGCACAGGCGTCCCGCCTGTGAACGAGCAAACCAAACACAGGCGGGACGCCTATGCTCCCTTGATTCATGTTATTCATTGAGGCGCTTTCCGGTTTTGAAGAGGAACACGTCTTCGAGAGTGGGTTTGGAAATCGTCGTGGAAACGACGGACGCAGGCATCTCCGCTGTCAGTCGGACCGCGATCGCGTGGGCCCCGCTGGCCGATGCCCGCACCTCGCCTTCGAGCGAATGCGGGTCCAGCCCGCACTTCGCGCGCAGGAAATCCCCGACGCCCGGGACATCGCTGGTCGCCACGCGCAGGATCTCCGGTCCGGCGGCCGCCAGCAGGTCGCCGGGGGACTCCACGCTCACGAGTTTTCCGGCGCTCATGATGCCCACGCGATCCGCGCGGGCGGATTCGTCCATGAGGTGGCTGGTGAAAACGACCGTCATCCCGTGCGTGGCGCGTAGGTTGCCGATGAGCGCCCACAGATCCATGCGGGCCGAGGGATCAAGCCCGGTGGAAGGTTCGTCCAGCAGCAGGATCTCCGGCCGCGTGAGAAGGCACTTCGCGATCTCGACCCGCCGCTGCTGTCCGCCGGAGAGCGTCTCGACAAGCGCGTCGAGCTTCTCTTCGAGCCGGAGCGAGGAGGCCAGTTCCAAAATCCGCTGGCGCAGCGGGCTGCCGTGCATGCCGTAGAGCGCCCCGCCATACCGGAGGTTCTCGCGGGCGGTCAGTTTTTTGTCGAGGCTCGGCGACTGGAAGACGACCCCGATCTTCGCGCGGACGGACGCGGCCTCGCTGACCACGTCGCTGCCTCCCACGCGGGCGGAGCCGCCGTCCGGAGAAATCAGCGTGGTAAGGATCCGGAAAAGCGTCGTCTTCCCGCTGCCGTTCGGCCCGAGCAGGGCGAACAACTCGCCGACCTTGATCTCAAGATCCAGCCCGGGAAGAACCGTGTGGCTCCCGTATCTTTTGACCAGACCTTTTGTTGAAACAGCACTCATGGTTTGAAACGCGAGCACCCTCGCAAATCACGCAGGCGGACGCGAACGAAAAAATGTCTGCTCGGGAACCAGAGGAAACCCACAGGGGATCGTCTCACCTCTCCTCCATTCCCCTCGGGCATTTTGTCGCCAGCAATGTGATGCTCCCTGCCAGAAAAATCATTCCATATCAGGGGCTTGAAGAGCAGGACCAGAGCGATGATCGACATCACCCGGAGAGCTGTCCAATAAAGTTCCATGGATATTGAGTAGCCCCTGAAATCCCTGAAATTGAAAAAAAGAAGCCGGACTGCCGAAACATAGACAAGCTCGGTGAGGACAAACCAAGCCAAGGGGTGCTTGAGCCTGGGGAGCGCGGTCCTCACTCGGGGTTTTGTCGCTCAACCATTTTGTTCCTCTCATCCCAGGCATGCCTGCAATGGGTGCATCTCCATCGGGTCTTGGAGAACAGGAAGGGTATCCCGGCGAGCATCAACGACAGAAAAGATATTCTTCTGGGAAGTTCATCCGGTGCTGTGTTCGTGGAAGAGCATTTGGGGCAGGCTGGCATCCCCACGGGCTCTGCTTCGATGCCGGGGTCTTGGAGTATTTCTTTTGCCCGATCCGCGTCCTCCTCATCAATTTGAACCCGAACCCCGCCAATCGCGTTTGAATACAGCCAGTCCGTCTGGACCATGTTCTCGTCCTGGATGTATGCAGGCACACCACCGGCTTCAAGGCGCAGCCGGAGCATGTGGGCTTCTTCCGGTTTGCTGAATGTGGCGACGGTGAGCATTATTTCAGAGGGAGGTAGTTGTGCATCCCACCACCACCGATCAGGGACAAATTGGCGATCTGCCTCTGTAACAGGACCTGTCCATCTCCACCTTTTGTGAATACGACGAATGCCCTGGTGCCGTAGGGCTCGCCAGAAAGCTCCTTTGCATTCGGACCATGCCAGTTTTTCGTGGCGAACAACAGTGTATCGTCAGGATCTGCGGCGGTCACGGCGAAGACATTGATGCCCTCATCGATTGTCTTGGTTCCGATAAATCGCCGGTCAACTTTCACCGAGAGTAATTTCTTCAAATCGGCTTCAGAAAGATAATCTGGAGAAAGCGCCTTCTTCCATTGGTCGAGCGTGAGTGGGGTTGTGTTCGAGCACGTCCAACGAACAGGATTCTTGTCCACATCTCGCTCGAGCGTCATCTGCCGGGTGGCCAGATGGAGTTGTTTCATGTTGCTCAGGGGTCCCGTCATCTGCGCTTTCGAGGCTCCTATATAAACTGATGGGATGCACAGTGCTGCCAGCAGGCCAATCAATGACAGGACCACCAGGATTTCGAGCAAGGTAACGCCTCTGGGTGGAGCGTTGATGGGTTTGCGCATAACTATTTGTGTGAGCGTATGGCAACCGCTGTGTCATGCCGCGAGTTGGAGGGGGGTCACTTCGCGATCAATGCGGTCGCCGGACTGCCTTTTCACGACCTCGCGGTCATACTGGCATTGGAGTCCCATCCAGAAATCTGCCGTGCAGCCGCTCCATCGAGCCAGGCGCAAGGCCATTTCCGGTGAGACATTGCGCTTGCCGCGAATCATCAGGCTGACCGTAATCGCGGACACCCCGAGTCCTTTCGCCGTGGCATAGGCCGAAAGGCCAAGCGGCTTCATGAACTCTTCGCGCAGGACGTCCCCCGGATGCACCGACGGAAGCAGGTTGTCTTTTTTAATCGTTGTTTTCATGGGTGGTAGTCGGCGATCTCCACATCCGCCGGACCTTTCTCGGTCCAGCGGAAGCAGACCCGCCATTGTTGGTTGATGCGGATCGAATACTGCCCGGCCCGGTTGCCCCGGAGAGCCTCCAGCCGGTTGCCCGGAGGGATCCGCAAATCCTCCAAGCGAGCCGCCGCATCCATCATCTTGAGTTTGCGACGCGCTGTTTCCTGCATGTCACCAGCCAGTTTCCGGGAGCGTTCCCCCGCAAAAACTCTGGCTGTTTCCCTGCAGGCGAAACCTTGAATCATGGCGATAATATCGCATGGGGATAATGTCTGCGTCAAGAAAAAGAATGCTCTGCGGAATGCTGTGTCCGCATCTCCGATCGCTGCAAACCGGCAGCTGGCGAGACTTCCAACACAGAGCACTCACAGCAACGCAATTTTGCAGCCTTCAGGCCAAACCGCCATCGCGGTTTCCCGGGCACTTATTCGACCCGGAGCGCGGCGATCGCCTCCATCACGCGGTCGCTGAGCGCCTGATAGGTTTCGCGCGTCGCGGACGCGAGGTCGTTCGGGGAGAAAACGAGAGGCTCGCCGATGACGACGGTGATCTGCGTGAAGTGGAGGCGCTTGCTGTTTTTCGGAAACGCGTCGTAGGCGCCGAAGATCCGCATCGGGAGCACCGGTGCCCCGGTCTTGGCGATCACGAACCCGATCCCCGCCCGCGCGGGCTGGATGTTCCCGTCCTTCGACCGCGTGCCCTCGGGGAAAAGGACCACCCCGTTGCCTTCCTTGATTTTTTTGATGACCTCGCGAAGCGCGGACATGTCGTTGCCGTCGCGCTCGACCGGGATGACATTCATGGCGGGAAAGAGCGGCCCGAAGAACGGCCATTTGAGAAGCGTCTTCCGGGCGAGGTAATAAACCCCGCGCCTGCTGCAGATGCCGGCGAGCGGGGGATCAAAAAAACTCGTGTGGTTCACGGCCAGAATGAGCGGCCCGCTCTCGACCATCCGCTCGGGATGCACGACACGCATGCGGAAAAACACCCGGGCGAGGAGCTTCGCCAGGTTGTAAAAAATGTTGTAGGTGAGCGTCATCGCGGAGTGATCCCGAGCGGGCGGAGGATGTCGAGAACCGCGTCCACGACGCCGTCGAGCGCGAGGTGAGAGGTGTCGATCACGACCGCGCCCCCGGCGACCATGAGCGGCGCGGATTTCCGCGAGGAATCCATTTTGTCGCGGGCTTCGATTTCATCCGACTGCCCCTCCGCCGCCCGGCGCCTGCGGCGGATTTCGGGCGAGGCATCGAGGTAGAATTTGAACGGGGTTTCGGGAAAGACCGCCGACCCGATGTCGCGGCCTTCCATGACCACGTCGCGGTTTTCGGCGAGCGCCCGGAGCCGGGCGGAAACCAGATCGCGGACCGCCGGAACCGCAGCGACCAAGGAAACATGCAGGTTCACGCGGCTGTCTCGCAGCGCCTCGTCGGGGATCCGGCCGTTGATGCGGATGAAGGAATCGCCGCCGTCGCCGATCCCGCAAGCGATATCCGAACCGGACAACGCGCCCGCGACATCCGCCGGCGATGTGGTGTCCACCCCCTGCCGGAGCACCTCCCACGTGACCGCGCGATACATGCTGCCCGAATTCACGTAGGCAAAGCCAAGCCGTTTGGCCAGGCGGCGCGAAACGCTGCTCTTCCCGGAAGCGGCCGGCCCGTCGATGGCAATCACGCTCACGGCGTTTTCCTCCTGCGGGATTTGGACTCGAGTGATGAAATGACCGGGGTGCGGCGGCCGATGCCTTTTCCCTTCTGGATGAGCTTGAGGGTTTCCGCAAATCCTGGATACGAGGTCTGCACGCACGCGGTGTCCTCGATGACGGTTTCGCCCGTGGCAAACATGCCGGCAACGGCAAACGCCATCGCGATCCGGTGGTCGCCGAAGCTCTGGAGCTTCGCGCCCTTGAGCGGCTTGCCGCCGGTGATCGCCATCCCGTCGGGGAATTCCTCGACCTCGACACCCATCGCGCGGAGGTTCGTGGCAACCGCCGCGATCCGGTCGGTTTCCTTGACCCGCAGCTCGGACGCGTCGCGGATGGTCGTCTTTCCTTCGGCCAATGCCGCCGCCACGGCGATGATGGGAATTTCGTCGATGACATTCGGGATCTCGGCGCCGTGGATCACCGTCCCTTGCAGCTTGCAGCCTTTGATGTCAATCGTGCCGGCGGGTTCGCCGTGCGGGGAGCTTTCGACGACCTCGCGGATGCACGCGCCCATCCGGATCAAAACATCGATGATGCCCGTGCGGGTAGGGTTGAGGCCGACATCCTTCACGAGAAGCCGCGAGCCGGGCTTGGCGGCCGCGGCCACGAGCCAGAAGGCCGCGCTCGAGATGTCGCCCGGCACACGAAAATCCCGGGATTCCGGGACCTGCCCGCCCTCGACCGTGATGCGGGATTCCTTGAGCTTTCGGGGCGACGGCGAACTTCCCTCCCACACATCCTCCCGGTTGAACTTGATCAGAAAATACTCGAACATCCGTTCGGTGTGGTCGCGCGACCGCGTGGTTTCGATGACCGTGGTCTGGCCTTTGGCAAACAGCCCGGCGAGCAGGACGGCGCTCTTCACCTGGGCGCTGGCGACCGGAAGCCGGTAGGTGATCCCCGTCAGCGGGCCTCCCTCCACAACGAGCGGGGGGCATTGTAAGGCCCCCTCGGCGGAAAGCCGCGCGCCCATTTCCTCGAGCGGATAAATCACGCGGCGCATCGGGCGCTTCGACAGCGACGGGTCGCCGGTCAGCCGGCACCGGAACCCCTGCGGCGCGAGCAAGCCGGCCATCAGCCGCATCGTCGTGCCGGAGTTCCCGCAGTCGATGTCTTCGGAAGGAGCCTGGAAAATGCCGCGGTTGCCCTCGACGATGACGGTGCCCGGCTCGGGCGTTTCGATGGCGACCCCCAACTGGCGCATCGCCCTGGCCGTGCTGCGGCAGTCTTCGCCTTCCAAACAATTGGTGATCGTGCAGCGCCCGTTGGAAATCGCCGAGAGGAGGATCGCGCGGTGCGAAATGCTTTTGTCGCCGGGGACGGTCAGCTCCGATTCGATCGCGGGGCAGCGGCGGACTTTGATGAGATTCTTTGTGGCGGACTTCATTCGGTTTCCCGGGCTCGCAGGGCTCTGGCCTCGCGGAGAAACGCTTCGACCGCCTCCCCGTCCCCGTGCGCAAGCGCATTCTTCAACTCCCCGACGTGAACTTGCAAGTCGGAGATGGCGGAGAGCAGTTCCTCCCGATTGTCCAAAAATATCTCCCGCCACAGCGCCTCGGGCCCGACCGCGACCCGCGTCGTGTCGCGATACCCGCTCCCGGCGAGAGCGGCGGCGGCCGGAGTTTTTGAAAGCGCCGCATGCACGAGGGCCGCCGCCATCGCGTGCGGGAGGTGGCTGATGCGCGCCACCGCCATGTCATGCGCCGCTGGGGACATCTCGCAAACCCGGCAGCCGGCTTCTTTCCAGAATCTCCGGACTTCATCCAGCGCCCGCGGAGCGGACCCTTGAGTCGGCGTGATAATGCAGGCCGCCCCGTCGAAAAGGTCCGCCCGGGCCGCTGAGATCCCGCTTTGCTCGGATCCCGCCATCGGGTGCGCCCCGATGAACCGCCCGCCGAGCGACTTCTCCAGCGCGGCAACGATCCGGGCTTTGACGCTCCCCGCATCGGTGACCGGGGTCGCCGCGGGAATGAGCCCCGCCAGCACATCACCCGAATTTTCGATCGCGTGCGGCGAGGTGCAGAGCACAACGATGTCCGCCCCCTCGACCGCTTTCTTCAAATCGCACGTCAACCGGCACCCCGGCAGCGCGGCCGACACGGCGGGCAACGACTCTTCACGGCGGGTCCAGAGCGAAACATTCCACGGCAATCCGCCGCGTTGCAATGCCATCGCAAGCGATCCCCCGATGAGCCCGGGGCCAAGAATCGCGACGGACCGGCTCAGGGCACCAGAAAGATCTTACCCGAGTAAGGGCATTTCACCTCGGTGCCGGGAGGAAACCCGCGCACGTCCACATATCCGGCGTAAGGCGAGTGGGGGCTCGTCACGAAACCGGGCTTCCCGGGAACCGGTGTTCCATAGGGCATCTCGCGGCTCTGCGTGGCCGATGTCTGCCCGGGTGTCGGGGTCGGAGCGGAAACCTTCGGCGTGTCCTCCGCCGGAGGAGTCGGGGTCGCGTTGGCATCCGGCGTGGGCGTGGGCGTGGCGAACTTCGAGCTGTTCGGATCGTCCGCCGAGCCATGGTAGCCGAAGCGGTTGCGCCCCTTGGTGGACCCCTGCTCGCTCTCCTGGCATGCGGCCAAAGCCACTGCCACCGCGCAGCCAACGACGATCATGGAAGATGATTTCATATTTGCGTAACAGCCCAATAAAACGCATGGAATCCGCCGCAGTTCAATCCAAATCTCTCATTTTGCTCCAGAGGGATTGATTTCGCTCGCAACAACTGGCATGGTCCCCCGGAATGAGGGTTCCGATTCATGTCGTCGAGGCGCGCCGCGAAAAACTGGCCGCGCTCATCGAACGATACCGCTACCTGCCGATCAGGGAACTGTGCCGGCACCTCGGCGTCTCGGAGGCCACCGCCCGTCGCGACCTCGCCCATCTCGCCAGCAGAAACAAAGTCAAACGCACCCACGGCGGCGCACTCGCGGAATTTAATGAGCGGTTTCCTTCATTTCACGAAAGGCAGGCTTCCAGCGCCAGAAGCAAGGCGAAGGTGGCGCGGAAAGCCGTCGGCTTCCTCAAGGCCGGCGGCACCTACTTCCTGGATTCCGGGACCACGATCTTCGCTTTGGCGGAGGCGTTCCGGGAAGCTCCGGTCTCCCCTCTGACCATCGTGACCTCCAACATTCCCGTCGGTGAACTGCTCTCGTCCATCCCGGAATTGAGCGTGTATCTCACGGCCGGACAAATTCTCGGGCGCCAGTCCGTCCTCCTCGGAGAGACCGCGCGCCGGAGCCTGGAGTTCTGGAATTTCGATATGGCCTTCCTCTCTGCGGAAGCCGCAAATCAAGGCGGCATCTGGAACTCCCAGGATTCCATCGTCCAGCAACAGCTCGTCGCCATCCGGCGTTCGACCCATGCCGTCTACTGTCTGGATTCATCGAAAATTGGTGCCGAAGCCCCCTTCCTCCTGAAAAAATGGAGGGAGGTGGACTTCCTTCTCACCGATGCCTCCGGGGATAAACTCGCCAAGGCCGGAATCCTTCCCGGGCTCGTGGAGCTGGTCTCCTGCAACCCGGATGACCCGCTCCCGGACATCGTTTCCCCGAGCAAAGCCACCTTCCCGGTTCACTTCCTGTAAAGATTCTCAAAAAAAGCTGTTGACGGTTGTCCGGAAAACTATATGACTGATAGCAGTCATTAAAAAATCCAGCGTCTTTCCCGATGGCCATCCTTGAATCTCCCAGCCGCCAAACCGTCGAGTCCCTCGTCCGGGAGGTCTTGTTCCGTCAGCTTGGCCGGTCGGCATCTCCCGCGCAGGCTCCTGTGCTGGTGGTGAACAGCTCGGCGAGGCACATGCATATTTCTCCGGAAAACGTGGAGGTGCTTTTTGGAAAAGGAGCGGAGCTGACCGTCCACAAAATGCTCTACCAGGAAGGACAGTTTGCCTCGCAGCAAACCGTGACGCTGGTGGGGCCGCGCAAGCGGATCATCCCGAATCTGCGGATTCTGGGTCCCTGCCGGAACCTGACGCAGATCGAGCTGGCGTTCACCGACGCGATCCAGCTCGGCATCGACGTGCCGGTCCGGATGTCCGGCGACATCGAAGGAACCCCGGGAGCCTACATCATGGGGCCGAAAGGGTTTCTCGAAATGAAGAACGGCGTCATCCGCGCGGCGCGCCACGTTCACATGTCGCCCTCGGACGCTTCTTTTTACGGTGTCAAACACCTCGACCTCATCACGCTCCGGGTGATGGCCAAAGGCTGCACCACCCGGTTCGACGACCTGCTCGTCCGCGTGGACCCGACATTCAAGCTCGAGGTCCACATCGACACCGACGAGGCCAATGCCTGCGACCTCGACCGCGCCGACAAGGTCGAACTTTTCAAATCCCAACCGTCAACATAACCAAACAAAAAACTACATGAGCGAAGCAATCGGACTACTCGAAACCCGCGGCTACGTCGGCCTGGTGGAAGCCAGTGACGCGATGATCAAAGCCGCGAACGTGCAACTGATCAAATCCGTCCCCATCGGCGGAGCCCTGATCACAACCATCGTCCAGGGCGATGTCGGCAGCGTCAAAGCGGCTGTCGAAGCCGGACGCGAAGCGGCGACCCGCGTCGGCAATCTCGTGGCCTCCCACGTCATCGCCCGCCCGGCCCCGGAACTCCTGAAGTTCTTCACCGCCTGATCCAACAATTCACCAATATAAAATTATGGCAAACCAAGCACTCGGAATGATTGAAACCAAGGGCCTCGTCTCGCAGTTTGAAGCGACGGACGCGATGCTCAAGGCGGCGAACGTCGAACTCATCGGCTGGGAAAAAGTCGGCTCCGGAAACGTCGCCGTGTTCATCGGCGGTTCGGTCGCCGCGGTGAAAGCCGCGGTGGAAGCCGGCGCAACCGCAGCCAGCACGATCGGCGAAGTGATCGCCGTCCACGTGATCCCGCGCCCGCACGACGACCTCGTCAAGCTCGGCAAATTCCTCGCCACGAAGCAGGCTCCGTCGCCAACCAAGTAGCCCCGGAGTCCGATCCGCCCTCCGGTCCCAACGCCCATGTCCGCCAAAAGCAGGATTCTCGTCGCCAACATCGGGAGCACCTCGTTCAAGTTCCGCTTGTTCGAGATGCCTTCCGAGCGCGTGCTGGCGAAGGGCGGCATCGAGCGGATCGGGTCGGCGGAGAGCCCGTATTCCATCACGGTCGGCGGTGCCGCGGCAAGGAACGGCAGCGCGTCCTTCCCCGACCAGGCCGCCGCGATCCGGTTCATCGAGGCGGAGCTGGGAGGTTTTGAGGGCCTCGCAGCTGTCGGCTTCAAGCCGGTGATGGCCCGGGGGATTTCCGGAACGCAATTCATGGACGAGCCAGTGCTCCGGGCCATGGAGGAATTCAACACCCTCCTGCCCGCGCACAATCCGCCTTACATCGCCGGCGTGCGCCTTTTCAACGAGCTCTATCCAGGACTTCCCTGCATCGGCACGTTCGAGACCGCGTTCTACGACCGGATTCCGGCAAGCACCTACCGGTATCCCGTGCCGCTCGAATGGGAGGAAAAATTCGGGATCCGCCGCTACGGGTTTCACGGGGCCAGCCACCGCTTCGTGACCGGACGCTGCGCCGAGATTCGCGGAACCGACCGTCTCCGGATGATTTCGTGCCACCTCGGCGGAAGCTCGTCGATAGCAGCGGTCGTTGGCGGCGAGGCCGTCAACTCGAGCTGGGGCATGACCCCGCAGAGCGGGCTTCCGCAGAACAACCGCGTCGGGGACTTCGACAGCTTCGCCCTCATCTACTTGGCCCGCGACCTCGGCCTCGGGTTGGACACCGTCGAAAAAGCCCTCACCACCGGATCCGGGCTCAAGGGCATGTCCGGGCTTCCCACCGGCGATGTCCGCGACCTCCTCGCTGCCGCCGACAACGGAAATGACAACGCCCGGATCGCCATCGACGTTTTTGTGGCCCAGATCCGGAAGTTCATCGGCCAGTTTCTGGTCGAGATGAACGGGGCGGATGTCCTGATTTTCACCGCCGGAATCGCCGAAAACAACCCCCGCCTCCGCGCCGCCGTCTGCGCGAACCTCGACTTCTGCGGGCTCGCACTCGACCCCTCCGCCAACGCCGCCACCCGCGCCGCCGAGGCCGTCATTTCCGCGCCCTCCTCGAAAATCGAGGTCCGCGTCATCCCCACCAACGAGGAAATCATCATCGCCCGCAACGCCTGGAAAAAACTCGAAGAACCATGAGCAGCAAGTTCTCAGCGTTCAGTTTTCAGTGTTCAGCGGCAGAGAATTTCCGCCACCGGATGCCTTTTCCTGAAAACTGAACCGCTGAAAACTTTTTCAACTAACAAACCAACCAAAAACCAAACCATAATACCATGTCACAACAAGCACTCGGACTCATTGAAACCCGCGGCCTCGTCGCACTCGTCGAGGCGACGGACGCGATGCTGAAATCCGCCAACGTCGAACTCGTCGGCCCCATGACCCAGGTCGGCAACGCCATGGTCACGGCCGTCGTGACCGGCGACGTCGCCGCCGTCAAGGCCGCCACCGAAGCCGGCAAGATCGCCGCCCAGTCGCTCGGCGAAGTCGTGAGCATCAGCGTCATCGCCCGCCCGCACAACGACCTCGGCGTCGTCCTGCCAAAGGCGAAATGATCTTAGCCCGCGTCGAAGGCAGCGTCGTTGCCACCAAAAAAAATCCGAAGATGACGGGGAGCAAGTTCCTCGTCGTGCGCCCACTGGTCATCGATTCGCCGGCCGCCAAGGAACTCAAGCCTGGCGCTTCCACCCTCGTGGCGGTGGACAGCCTCGGGTCGGGCGAAGGAGACTATGTGCTCGTCGTCCAGGGCAGCTCCGCGCGCCTCGCGGCCGATGACAAGGATTCGCCGGTCGATGCCGTGGTGGTCGGAATCGTGGATACCGTGGATCTCGGCAAAACCGTCCTTTATAAAGTTCACTAATATTTATGGCTGCGATTGATGAAAAACTTGTTGTGAAAGTCGTCGGCGAAGTCCTCGCCCGGTTGAAGGCCCAGGCTCCTGCGGCATCCTCTTCCCCGGGGCCGTCAGGACTTGGGGTTTACGATGACATGAACGCCGCGATCGAGGCGGCCCAGCGGTCGTTCGAAAAACTTCGCGAAGGCGGGATGACCGCGCGCAAAAAAGCGATCGCAGTGATCCGCAAGCTCTGCGTCCAGAAGGCGAAGGAATGGGGGCGGATCGAGTTTGACGAGACGAAGATCGGGCGCCTTGACCACAAGATCGAGAAACTCGAGATCTGCGGCGACCTCGTGCCCGGCGTGGAAATGCTGGATCGGACGGCGTTCAGCGGGGACTCAGGGCTCACGGTCATCGACTACGCGCCATGGGGTGTCATCGGGGCGATCACTCCCTCCACGCACAGCGTCCCCACGCTCACCGGCAATGCGATCAACATGATCGCCGCCGGCAATGCCGTCGTCTTCAACACGCACCCCGCCGCCGCCAAATGCGCCGCCATCGCGATCCGCGAATACAACCAGGCGATCGCCGCCGAAACCGGGATCACCGACCTCCTCACCACCGTCGTCAAGCCCACGCTGGAGACGTTCGACCTGCTGTGCAAGCACCCGCACGTCAAACTCCTTTGCGTCACCGGCGGACCGGCTGTCGTCGCCGCCGCGATGAAGGCTGGCAAGCGCGCGGTCTGCGCGGGGCCGGGAAACCCACCGGTCGTCGTGGACGAGACCGCCGACCTGGATCACGCGGCGCGCTCGATCATCCAGGGTGCCTCCTACGACAACAACCTTCTCTGCATCGGGGAAAAGGAAGTCTTCGTCGTCGCTTCCGTCGCCGACAAACTCATGGATGCGCTCCGCAAAGCCGGGGCCGTCCAGCTTCACGCGAAGCAGATCGAACTGCTCGCGGACAAAGCGTTTGTGTTTCCGCAGGGCAAAGGGGCCGGCTGCCCGCACCCGGTCGTGAACCGCGATTTCGTCGGGCGCGACGCCGCCGTGCTCGCCAAGGCGATCGGCATGGATGTCCCCGCCTCGACGCAGCTCCTCTTTGGCGAGACCAAGGAAGACCACATCTTCGTCGATGAGGAGCAGATGATGCCGTTCATTCCGATCGTCCGCTTTCCGGATGTGGACGCCGCGATCGCCGCCGCCATCCGGGCCGAACACGGCTACAAACACACCGGCATCATGCACTCGCAGAATATCCGGAACCTCACCAAGATGGCCCAGGAAATCGACACGACCCTCTTCATCAAGAACGGCCCCTGCATGACCGGCCTCGGGCTCGGCGGCGAGGGTTTCCTCAGCTTCAGCATCGCCACGCCGACCGGCGAGGGAGTCACCACGCCGATGACATTCACCCGCTCCCGCCGCTGCGTCATGGTCGAAAATTTAAATCTTTACTGATGAGAATTGCGACCATCCGCGGCTACGCGACCAGCACGGTCAAGCACCCGAGCCTGCAAGGCCGGACGCTGCTCATTGCCGAGCCGGATTCCCCGGATCTCGCGCCGCAGATCGTCCTCGACAACCTCGGCGCCGGGATCGGGCAGAAGGTCATGATTTCGAGCGACGGCAGCGAGGCGCGCAAAATCGTCGGCGACGAGCTCAGCCCGGTCCGCTGGTCGGTCCTCGGCATCATCGATCCGGAAAGGAGCCTCGCCTTGTGAGGATGGGAATCGTCATCGGCCGGGTCACGCTTTCGGCCAGGAATCCGAAATTCCATGGCGAACGCCTCCTGCTCACGCTCCCGTGGAAGGCCGAAACATTCCGCGGGGCCGACACCTTCGCCCCGGCGATTGTCGTTTACGACGAGCTGGGAGCCGGCATCGGCCAGCGCATCGCCATCAGCGAGGGCCGCGAGGCCGCCTGCCCGTTTCCCGACCCCACGCCGGTGGACGCCTACTGCGCCGCGCTCGTGGACGAACATTTTTACCAACACTAAGCCATGAAACTATTCGCAGAAAAAGACGCCCACGCCTACGCCAAATCCGGAGCCGCCGAGTTCCGCCACAACCGCGACATCCGCCTCACTCCAGGCGCCAAAGATGTTTTCTCCGAAGCCGGCATCAAGGTCGTTTTCGATGCGGGAGCCGTTTCTGCCGCCCCCGCGGCTGCGCCCGCCGGCACGACCGACGACCAGAAACTCTTCAACTCCCCCGAGGCCGAGAAGATCAAAAAAGAGATCTGCGACATCGGCCGCCGGATCTGGGCGCGCGAGTATTGCGACGGCAACGGCGGCAACATCAGCGCCCGCCTCGGCCCGGACCGTTTCCTCGTCACGCCGACCGGCGTGAGCAAAGGGTTCATGACCCCCGAAATGCTCAGCCTGGTGGACATCAAGGGAACCCAGCTTGCGGGCACATGGAAGCGCTCCAGCGAATTCACCACGCACGCGGCGATTTACGAGACGACCCCCAATGCGGTCTCGGTCTGCCACGCGCACCCCTGCCATGCGGGGGCGTTTGCCATCAAGGAACTCCAGCCTCCGGCGCGGCTCATCCCGGAGCTGGAAGTCTTCGTGGGCACGGTCGCCGTCGCCGGATACCAGACCCCCGGCTCTCCGGAGATCGCGGCCAGCATCCGCCCGCTCGCCCCGCAGCACCAGTCGATCATCATGGGCTGCCACGGCGTGATCTGCTGGGGGAAATCCGTCGAGGACGCGTATTTCAAAATGGAGATCACCGACGCCTACTGCCGCACGGTCATCCTCGCTCAGGCACTTCCGGGCACCGCTTCGATCCCCTGCGAAAAGCTCGACGACCTCCTCAAAATGAAGAAGGGCATGGGCCTGCCGGACGACCGCTTCGAACTCAAGAACGCGGAGCTCTGCGAAGTCGATCCCTGGGACCAGATGTGCGGCCAGCACGGCTGCTCGTCCCCGGTCACCCCTTTCAACCCCATGCCTGCGCCCGAAACCGGCGCGGACGTGGAAAATCTCGTCCAAAAACTCACGGACGAAATCCTCGCAAACCTCAACAAATAAGCAATCATCGGCGGCCTGTGGCGCAGGCGTCCCGCCTGCGAACGCCCCCAACTCAAATCCTTATGAAAATCGCAATCATCGGCGGCGGCGGACGTGTCGGATCCTGCGCGGCATTCGCGCTCCAGTGTTCCGGCATCGTGAAAGAAATCGTAATGCTCGACGCCAACCAGGCGGCGGCCGAGGGCGAGGCCCTCGACCTCCTCCATGGCGCGGCCTACTGCGCGGACCAAAAAATCTCGGCGGGCACCTACGCGGACTGCAAAGATGCGGATCTCATCTGCATCACGGCAGGGCTTCGCCGCAAGCCGGACGAATCCCGCCTCGACCTCATCAACCGCAACGTCACCCTCTTCCTCGGCATCCTCGAAAGCCTCAAGGGCGCTGGCTTGAAAAAAGAGGCGATCGTTTTTGTGGTCTCGAACCCGGTGGACATCCTCACGCAGCTTGCCGTCGAGAAGACCGGCCTCCCCGCCTCGCAGGTCCTCGGGCTCGGGACCGTCCTCGACACCTCCCGCTTCTGCTCGCTCATCGCCAGCTCGCTCGACCTCCCGCCCACCCAGCTTCGGGCGATCATCCTCGGCGAACACGGCGACACCATGCTCCCGATCTGGTCGTCCGCGACGGTGGACGGATTCCCGCTGACCAAATTCAAAGGCGTCACCCCCGCATTCCAGACCCAGATCTTCGAGCGCACGCAGAAAAGCGGCGCGGAAGTCATCGCCCGCAAAGGCGGGGCCGGCTACGCCGTCGGTGTCGCGATCCGCGAGGTCATCGATTCCATCGCCCTCGACCGCCGCCGCATCCTGCCTGTCTCCAGCAGGATCAATGGCGCTTACGGCATCCGCGACATCAGCCTCAGCGTCCCCACGGTCGTCGGCCGCGCGGGCGTCATCGAACACGTGGAACTCGAACTCTGGCCGAAAGAACTGCAGGGCCTGCAAACTTCCGCCAAAGCCCTCAAAGAGACCCGCGCAAAAATTTAGAGCGGAGCCGAAGCCACATCGATCTCGATTTCAAAAAGGAGATCGTCCCGGCAGACGTGGCAGCCGAGCGAAACCACCGGCAGCGCGGGGAGGCCGCGACAGTGTTTCTCCCAGAGCGGGATGTGTGCCGGATCGCGGAAGTAGGCGACGGCGCGCGTGGTGTCCTCCAGGCGCATGCCGGCTTCGTCGAGGATCGCGCGCACGACATCCATCGTCAGCGCGATCTGGCCGGAGGGATCGCCTTTGCAGACACTCCGGCCGCCGGGTTCGATGCTCGCCGTGCCGGAAACATAGAGCGTGCGGGAGCGGGGATCCGAGACCTCGATCGCGCGGCTGAACGCGCTGCCATACGCGAAGGCGTCGCACTGCAAGGGGGATCGGCAGACGCGGATCTCGCCGTCCCCGAAACGTGCGGCAACCGCCTTCGCCACAAGCGCCGTCCCCGAGGGATTGGGGGCCCCGATGCCCGTGCTGGCCGGCATTCTCCGGACGGAATGCCGCTGGAAAAACCACGTGCGGACCCGGTTGAACACCGGATACCAGTCCAGGATTTTGTCGTTGTAAAACCACGTGCGAACCACGTGCCCGAAATTCAATCCGGCGAGCGCGAGGGCTTCCTCGATTGCGGCAAACACCTCCTCGGCCTGGCGTTCGCGCGTGGCTTTCGGATCGCCGGGTTTGAGGCCTCCCAAAAAGCAGTGGCTGCTTCCGGAGTCTTCGACGAGATACCCGGCGACGCGGTCGCGCAGGACGAGCGGCGCAGGCTTGACCCCCGTGGCCGCCGTGAACTGCATGCCTCCGCCACACGGGGATGAGGAGAGGACGGATGTGACCGGCGCCGCGATGCCGGCCAGCCTCACGGCTTTCTCCATCCCGGCGACTTCCTCCGCTGTGCCAAACAGGTCCACGCCCATGACGGCCGCCTCCATTCCTCCCGGCAGCCGCTCCCGCGCCTGCAGGAACTCCGCCGCGCCCGCTGTTCCGGCGATTGTCGCATGCGATTCCAGCCAGCCGGGATGCTCGATCGTTTTGATGTGGAGGGAACAGGGGTAATCCGGCATGGCTCGAAGATTCAACTCATGGAGCCGCAAAAAGTCGCGCCCTTTCCGAAGAAATGACTTCTGCTGCGTTTGCCATGACGAGAATCCGCTCTCCGCTTTCCAAAATCGAGAGGTCGGGCATCCCGGCATTGCCGAGTCCCGCGGACCGGTGATCTTTACTTCGCCATGTGAACGGCCGAGTAGCCGAGCCACGCAGCCGTCCCGATAAGCCCAAAGATCGCCCCGCAGCAAACAAAGAAAACGAGGAAGATGGCCAGGATCGGCCGCCAGAGCTCGGTGCGGTGCGCTTCCTTGAGACCGATCACCGAGTAAACAAACGAGGCCGCCAAAAAGAACCAGGGGCCGCAGATCGGGACGAGCTGAAGAACGGAGGTCGAACCCGACGAATAGCAGAGCACCCGGAACGTGGTCTCGAACGGCTTTCGTGCCCCGCCCACCAGCATCAATGCCAGATGAAGAATTCCAGCGGCGAAAAACGCGCGCAGCAAAAGGAGCGCCGGCATGAAGACGATGAGCCCGACAAAGATCAGGGCCAGCGTGGCTCCGGGAATATTCTTGAACTCGTCCCCCGCGAATACCGCCGGGTTGATGAGGGTGGCGGTGGCTTGATAGAGAAGGCCGACCGCGCCCGACACCCACGAGACGAGGACGAAAAATTTCAGCGGTTTCCCGAACCCTCCCTCGCAGGGCATGGCCTGGAATGTTTCCGCGGGCTTCGAGAGGACCTGCTTGACCGTCTCGATAATCGCGGGGAGGAACGGCGGCGGGTTTGCGCTTTCCCAAACGGGGGTGGCGCTCCCGGAATCAACAGGCGGCACCGCGGAGACCGGCGGAGGGGAGGATGAAATCCCCGAGGCGGGCGGCAAGTCGGCAAACGTGGAAAGCGGCTGCCAGGAATCCATCGACTCGTGCCAGCCCAGATCGTCGGGACGAAACCGTCCGCTCTGCAGACCGTCGGCCACTTCCTGGTCGGTAAACTGGCCGAGGCTCTGCCGGTTCCGGTTGATGTGGATCGATCCCATGCCCACTACCTATACGAACCGAACCCCCGACGGTCAATGCCACAGCGCCCGCGCGAGCGACAGCCAGACGAATCCGCGGCCGACTTTGAGGCGGGGAGCCAGCGGGTTTGCCTCCACCAGATCGAGCGTGTGGCGGCCGATCTCGAGCGGCAGCCGGCAGGCCGCGCGGAGCCTGCGCGGACGGACGAGCGACGCATACCGGGTTCCCGCCGCCAGGTTTTCGCGCGCGGCACGCATCGCTGCGGGAAAATTTTCCTGCGTGACATAGACCCGGCCCGCCGCGGCATCCGCGTGCCTGTCGCGCAGGATGTTGACCCATTGGAGGCCGCACCCGAAATCAAATCCCAGCCCGCACATCGTTTCGCCCGATTCCCGCGAGTAACCGGGGACGTGTTTGAAGCAAACGAGCGTCCAGAATTTTCCCACGCATCCGGCGACCAGCCCGGTGTAGCGGACCGCTTCTTCGAGGGTGAGCGGCGAGGTGCCCGGGCCGAAGCGCTGCAGGTCAAATATCTGCCCGCCGAGAATGGTTTTCCAGACATCGAGGATTTCCTCCCTGTCGGGCGAGGCGTCGAGTTGTTGCAGCAGCGAGGGCAGGGATTCGAGAAGGTCTTTCTCGCCGTCCGGGAGAAGGCCCAGGTTTTGCACTTCGTCCCGCGCCCAGGCGTGCGGGAGCCCTCCCAGCAGGCGGCCCCTGAACTCCACCGAAGCGGAGGCCGCATCGGCGATCGAGTCCGACGCGCGCGCCAGCAGGTAAGCCAGGCCGAGGGTCGGGCGCACGGACCCGGGAAGCATCCGCAGCGAAAGGTAGAACGAGCGCGAAACCCGTTTCAGGAGGGGGATCATCATCTCGGTTTCAAACGGCGGTGTCATCCTGCATCGAGCGGGACAATAAGCCTTCGGCCGGACGCAAGCAAACCCCCTTCGCGGGAAAACCGAATCTCATCCGGTTCCGCGTTGCTTAATGGCAGGATTGGACGTGCGGACGGATGTGGGCTATATTTGCCCCGCTGGAATTTTTATCCGATGGCCCGATCACCCATGAGGCTTCGCGCCCTGTTTTTTTTCGTGTTTTTCGCCGGATGTGGCCTGGCCTTAGCGGCCCCGCTGGCGATCACGCCGGACATCATCCCGCCGGGGCAGTGCGGGCGTCCGCTGCACCGGCCGATGGCCCCGGCATTCATCACCATCCATTCCACCGACAACACCGCCCGCAGCGCGGACGCCATGCACCACGCGCAGGCCATGAGGAACGGGCTCCGCGCCCGGCACAACCGCACGCGCTTTCTCACATGGCATTTCACGGTGGACGACCATTCGATCTACCAAAGCCTGCCGACAACCGAGACCGGCGAGCACGCCGACTACGAGGGCCCCGGGAACCGGTCGTCCATCGGCATTGAAATGTGCGTCAACCGGACCAACGACATCGCCAAGACCGTCGATCGCACGGCGTGGCTCACGGCGCGCCTGATGCGCCAGTATCACATCCCGCTCAGCCATGTCGTCCCGCACATGTATTGGCGGATGATCCGCTACAGCGACGGCCGCGATCTCGGGCACAAACAATGCCCGCGGATCCTCCTCGACCACGGCCAGCTCGGGACGAAATGGAACGCGTTCATCGCAAAAGTCGCGTTCTATTCCCGGCAACCCTGACGCGCGCGATCGGCCCGGCAGCCGGCATTTTTGCGAACAGAAAAAGGACGCGAACTCTTCCGGTTACGCGGCCCACTGCATGCCCGCGCCGCCTTCCGCGGTTCGCACGCCATCGTCCGTGTGCAGGACGCCGTTTTCGTAGCGCGTGCCGCGAAATGGATCGTCGCGGATCAGCCAGGCCCCGTCGAGGTCGGCGAATTCCGTCTGCTGGGCGACCACCGCTCCGGCGGAGATGAGCGCGCTGCTTTCGAGCATGCATCCGACCATCGTCCGCAAACCGAGTTCCTGTGCGCGTTTCAGCATCCTCAAGGCCGGCGTGAGGCCGCCGCATTTTGCCAGTTTGATGTTGAGCCCGGAAAAGCGGCCGGACATCCGTCCGACATCCTCTTCCACCACGCAGCTTTCGTCCGCGAAAACGGGCAGCGGCGAGGCCGCGAGCAGTTCCGGCATGCGGGAATCCTCCGCGGGGGAGAACGGCTGCTCGATGAATTTCACCCCGAAACCGGCGAGCTGCCGCGCCAGCGCGGAGACGTCGCGCGCCCCCCACGCGCAATTCGCGTCGATGGCCAGCGCGGCCCCGGTCCGCTCGCGCACGAACCGCGCCGGCCCGAGGTCCGCCCCCGCGTCGGACTTGATCTTGATGAGCGGAAAGCCGCGCAGTTCCGCGACCCGGGCGTCCAGTTCCTCCGGCGTGGAAATCCCGATGGTCGCAAAGGTTGCGACCGGGCGCGGGCGCGACCCCCAGGCCAGCTCGCAAACCGTGCAATTCTCCCGGCGGGCGAGCCAGTCCCACAGCGCGACATCAACCGCGCACTGGGCGGCGCGCGACGGCTTCAACACCGGCCAGATCTCATCGCGGATCCGTCCGATGTCCGCGACCGACCGGACTTTCAAGCTGCGGAGCCCGGGCGCCGCCCGCGACAGGCGCGCCCGCACATCGTCCGCGTCCTCGCCGTAAAAGGCGTTCGGCGAGGCCTCGCCATAGCCGGCGATCCCTTCATCCCGGATCCGGACATAAACATTGCGCACCTCGGCCCGCGCGGCGCGGCTGATGCGGAAAACCGTTTTCGGATGCAGCGCGCAGATGGCCGTCGTGAGTTCCATGGTGGGGTTTGACGGACATTAGCACCTGTGCTTGATTGGGGCAGTTTGATTTTTTCTCGCGTGTTTGAACACAGCATCGGCCGGTCAGTCGGGCAGCGCGACATCGTGGCGATGGGCGGGTTCGATTTCACCCGCCAGCCGTTGCCCTCCGGCGGCACGCTCCTGATCGGCGGCATCCACGGCGACGAGGCGGCAACGATCATCCTGCTCGAGTCATTCGTGCAGAAAGATATCGCCGAAGGCGCGGGCGGGCATCCGGCGGTCGTGATCCCGCTCGCGAATCCGGACAGCCATGCGCGGAACTCCCGCTACAACACCAATGGCGTGGATATCAACCGTAACTTCGGCTTCAACTGGCAGGCCGAAAGCGTGGAGCCGTCCGGTCCCGAGCCGTGGTCGGAACCCGAAACCCGCGCGCTCCGCGACTTTATTCTGGAGCTCCAGCCCGCGCGGATCGTCAGCCTGCACTGGGCGCTGGCCGAAATCGATGCCGACGGCCCCCAATCGACCGGCCTCGCCTGGCGGATGTGGGATGCCATGGAGGAAAACGAGCGCCGGCCGTATCGCGTGCGGGTCTGGGAGCTTGGCCACGGGCTGCGCCGCCTCCGGCACACGTATGAGATTTGTCCCGGCTCGCTCGGCCAGTGGTGCGGCCATGGGCTGCGTTACGCGGATGGCGTCCGTCCCGCGATGATCACGCTGGAATTGCCGTATGATCCCGGTGCAGCATCACGTCCCCCGCAGTTGCCGCCGAGGCACCTGGACCGGTTGAAGGAACGCTGGCGGCACGATGCCGCGGGCTATCTAAAGGCGGTCGAAAGCGGGGCCCACAAAATGCTGCGCGCCGCGTGCGTTTGTCACGGCCCGGAGGCCGTCCCAGTCGCGTGAGCGGGGGCTTCTATTTCCCGACCGGCTGTTTGTCCGGGCGGCCGGTTTTGTGGCCGTTGCCGGCCGAGACGCCGTTGAAGGGATCGACCGAAGCTCCCTCGATCCGGCGGGCGGGTTTGGCTCCAAAATTGAAGGCGATATTCGCCCAGGTGTCGCCGGGTTTGGCGTCGCGGCCGAGGGTTGCGCTGGGTTCGTATCCGCAGTGGACCATGCAATTCTCGCAGCGCGGGTCGCGGGCTTTACCGTTCACGACCCCGTAGTTTTCCCATGGGGTCTTGTCCAGCAGATCGCGGTAGCTGGCGTGGTGGGCATCGGTCATCAGGTAGCAGGGGCCTTTCCAGCCCCGGACGTTCCGCGTCGGGATCGCCCAGGCCGAGCACGTGAGATCGCGCCGCCCAGCGAGGAAATCCAGGTAGATCGGAGTCCCAAACAGGTTGTATTTTTCTCCCCAGGCGCGGATGTCTTTGAACTTTTCCTTCGTCATCTCGCGGGTGAGGAAGAAGTTTTCGGGTTCGAGGTTGAGGCGTTTCCGCATGTCCTCCTTGGCCGCGTCGTAGTCGTAGCCGGGCGAGATCGTGTGGCCATCCACGCCGAGCCACGAAAGGAAATCGAACATCCGCCCGATCTCGCGCATGTCGGTCTCGCGGTAAACCGTGGTGTTCGTGGCGACCTGGTAGCCGAGGATCTTGGCCATGCGGATCGCGGCGATGCATTCTTTGAAAACCCCCTCGCGCTCGACGATCAGGTCGTGCGTACGCTCGAGGCTGTCGAGGTGGACGTTCCAATACATCCACCGGGACGGGGCGATCGGGTTGCGGGCCCCGGGCTTCCCGCCGCGGATTTCGGCGGCTTGCTCGGGCGTGAGCAGTTCCTCGGAGACGAGCACCTCGATCTTCGGGCCGGTCCGCGCGGGGTTCGCGGCGAACTCCGCCGCGAGGTAGTCGCGCATTTTTTTCCGCATGAAGACCCCGTTCGTGCAGATGTAAACGATCCGCTTCTGCGCGAGCAGGCCGGCGACGAGATCCTCGATGTGCGGATAAATCAGGGGCTCCCCCCCGCAGATCGAGACCATCGGCGCCCCGCACTCCTCGGCGGCACCTAGGCAGTCTTCCAGCGACATGACATCCTTGAGCGATTGCGAATACTCGCGGATGCGCCCGCAGCCGGTGCAGGTGAGGTTGCAGGTGTGGAGCGGCTCCAGTTGCAGGACCGTGGCAAATTTCTCGATCCCCCGGAGCTTTTTGCCGATGATGGCACCCGCAATCCGGGCGGTCAGCGCGAGCGGAAACCTCATAGGCCCCGCATAAGAGATGCCGTGCCGGACGGTGTCAAGGCCCAACGGCACCTCGCCAGTATCAGTGAAGACAGCAAAATATGGTTCGCCGATTGCTCTCGGCGATGTTCTCAGGCAGCGAAGCATTGACGAGCCGTTTCTGATGATCGCTGGTTTCTGGAGGCAACGCAGCCCTGCAGAGAAGTGGTTCGAAGATATCGGATGGGTGAAATTCACCCCTGACGATTGGAATTCATTATGGGGGTCGCTGAGCCTGAGCCAAATCACCGAGATTGATCGGGTCGTAAAAAATCTAGAAACACACTATTCAGCCGTCCGAAAACAAGCCCAAGATTGGAAAACCCGCGTGGCTTCCAACTCAGGCAGCCGGATTGTCGTCAATCCCAAAATTGATTCCAAGAAGCAGAGACGCATCCAATGTTCTCTCCCTTTCCAAAGTTTTTGGGATGCCGTTGGGCGGAAGGCGCAAACTCACGACACGCCTCTGCTGTTCGGACTGCCTTTTGATAACCCTGTGATTTCGTCATCGCGGGCGTTCAACCAAGACTGAATTCCGGAGTGGCAAGGATTCGCGCCATTCTCTTTTTTGTGATCTCGCAGTAGTCGGCATTGAGTTCGATGCCCGTCCATTTTCTGCCCAGTTCCTCGGCTGCCGCGGCTGTAGTCCCGCTGCCAAGAAACGGATCAAGCACGGCATCTCCCTTCCGGCTGCTCGAGAGAATGAGTTGCTGGATGAGTGCGATGGGCTTTTGCGAGGGATGCCCGATCTTTTCCTTCGAGGAGCCTTTCAAGGAAGGAACACGCAGGATATTCGTGGCATACTTGCCTTTCCTGAGATGCAGTTCTCTGGCGGCCTTGTCTTTGTATCGCTTGTCCTTGAGATACGACTGAATTTTTTCCTCTTCATAAGGAAGCCGCACGGCATCTTTGTCGAAGTAGGGCGTTGAGTTTGCGGAATGGCGGAGAGCAAGGACCATTTCATATTGAGGTGTGAATGAATCGTATCGTTCGTTGTATCCCACGGCCCTGTCCCAGACGATCATGTCGTGAAATTGCATCTCTTTCGCCAGCATCGAGCAGGTGTGCAGCCAAACATGCTCGCGCTTCCCGAGCTGGCCGAAGACATAAAGTAGCCCGTCTGGCCGAAGAACTCTTTTGCATTCGCGAACCCATTGGCGAGTCCATTCCAGATAATCATCCGGCGATTTCCATGTGTTGTCCCAACTTTCCTCCAATAGAACTTGAAAGTATGGCGGATCCGCGATGATCAACTGGAACTTGCGATCACCGAGTTCTGGAAGAATTTCGAGAGCGTCCCCGGCAATGATTTCACCATTTCCAACCGTGGTTTTGTCAAAGTGCGATGCGTGGATCATTGGCGCATCTTCCATTATTGTTGCGCGTGCGCAACCTTTTTCTGGCGGGCGGCCTATCTTTTTTCTTCCGTGTAGTATAAAATATTCAAGATCAGATTCTTGAATGATGTGATCTCTGCCCCTTTTTTCAGCAGGCAGTCGGCCATCTTTGATCAGTTTCCTGACTCTCGCCTTGCTGACTCCGAGATAAGTTGCAGCAGCCTCGGTCGTAAAATGGTCTCGCATGCGCAATGTTTGTTAACGGAGTCTCTTTTTGTCTGCAAGATCGAATTACTCGCACAAGCGAGGGACGAACTCGAACCGGATCGTCGTCTTCCGGAAATAGGCGGTCCGATTCAGACGAGCTGCTTGACCACGGTGGTGAGATAGACCGGCTCGGGGTGCTTGCCGCGGTATTTCGTGATCTCTTTTTTCCCGATCACCCGGAACCCGAAGCGCTCGAGGACCTTGGCTCCTCGCCGGGATTCGAACGTGACCATCTGGCCGAAGACCGCTTTTTCGCCGCGCGATTTGAGGTAGTCGAAGTAGGCGTTGAGCATCACGTGCGTCCCGGCGAAGCTCTGCGCCTCGGGCAGGACGTTAAAGTGGAAATGCGCGGTTTTGCGCGGCGCGGCGGGAACCTCGCGCCAGGAATTTTTCAGGATCCACCGGATGAATTCCCGCGTGGCCGGGTTGTAGCGGCGGTATCTGGCGAGGCCGGCCGCAAAGAGTCTGAGGTTGTGGAAGAACCCGTGCCATTGCTGCCGCAGCGGGCGCCGCGAGCCCAGCAGGTAGCCTTTCACCACGCCGTCCTGTTCGAGGACAAACGCGGATTCGGGCTCGACGTCGGTGTAATACTCGGTGAGGTAATCGGCGAAGAGTTCCCGGTCCTCGAATACCGGGTCGATCGGTTTGCCGAGAAACCCCGTCTCGCAACAGAGACGGCGGACGGCTTCGCGGTCGCGGGGTTCGTAATGTCGGATGGAAATTCCAGAGGGCAGGGCCACGCGCCAGTTTGTATGCGGGAATCCGGTTTTCGACAAGTTCAACCGCACCCGCGCCCGTGCGAGTCGCCTCTTTCCTTATGCCACGCGGTCTGCTAGAGCTTAAGGTTAATCTGCCGCTTTCTGAACTTTCAAACCCACAACAGGGGAAACTCCGCCGCTGCGGGATCCGGGAAAACCCGGATGGGAAACCTTCGCGGCGCGCTCTCGAACGAGGCGCTGGCAGCGATTGGGGCGTGCGTTGTCATCGTGGTCTTGGTGGCCCTGACGATGCGGGACAAAAAGCCGCGGTTCCATTTTGATTCCCTGGCCACACCGGCCCCTGCGGCCGCGGCGATTCCACCGCCCGCGACGTCGCTGACCATTCCGGTGGCCCAGCCCGATTTGCAGGCCCTCTTTGTTCAGGGGAGGGCGGAGAGCCCGCTCATCGCCCCCGTCGATCAGCCGCTCGCTCCTCCCTTCATCACCAGCACCGACTACGCGAAACAGCCGGTCTATCGCGAAATCCATGAGGCCGAACTCGGCAGGATGTATGCCACGGCCTCGAAGACAGACAAACGGGCGCTCGGAAAAGTCGCCAGGATCGGCGGCTTCGGTTCCCCGGAGGCGATGGCCCGGGCGTTCGGATACCCCTCGGTGGACCAGATGCTTTCGCAGTGGGACCAGATGATTGCGGCCACCCCGCAATTCCAGCCCGCCAATTTCGGCACGAACTCCTCGCCGCCGCTGCCCTGGCAGGATTGATCGCTTTACTCGCCGTATTTGACCGAGCACCCGTAGGCCTCGGTTTGCGGCGTGCTCACCGGCTTGCCCGCCAGAACTTCATCGAGAGCGGCCGCGACGTAATTTTTTGTCCCGGGGATGTCGGCCGGGTCGGGAGTCTTTTTGTCGTCGATGGCCCCATGGTAAACGAGGGTGCCTTCTTTGTTGATGACATACATTTCCGGGGTCCGTTTGGCGCTGTAGAGCCGGCCGACTTTGCCGTCCGCATCGAGGAGGTAGGCCGTGGCGGCCGAGCCGTTCGAGGCGCAGAGTTTCGCGGCCTCGTCCGCGGTCAGGCTCCCCTGCTTGCCAGGCGCGGAGGAGCAGATCGAGAGCCAGACAACCCCTTTGGCGGTCGCGTCTTTCTGGAGCTTCTGCATGTTGCCGGAGCCGTAGTGCTTGTTGACGAACGGGCACCCGTTGTTGGTCCACTCGAGCACGACGACTTTGCCTTGGAAATCCGAGAGCGAGACGTCCTTTCCGGCGGCGCTTTTCAGGGTGAAGTTCTGTGCGGGGTCGCCGACTTCGGCATGGGCCGCGACGGCGAGGGCGATGAGGAGCGCGAGGGCAGTTTTCATGGTGGCGGGAACATACGCGACATTCGCTACCGCGCAAGCGGCAGAAAAATTTCCCGCTCAGGGGAGTTTTTTCAGCGCGTCCACCAGGATCGACTCGGTCAGGATCTCGGGCAGCACGACCGGCTCGGCGGGCCTGCCCGCAGGGTAGATCACATAGAACGGAACCCCCACCCGCCCGAAACTCTTCAGGGCGGCGGTGATTTCGGGGTTCGCGTTCGTCCAGTCGGCCTTCATAGGCACGACTTTTTTGTCGCGAAAAAGCTGCTGGACGGCCGGGGTGTCGATCGCCGTCCGCTCGTTGAATTTGCACGTGATGCACCAGTCGGCGGTGAAATCGACGAAGACGGGCTTTCCGGCCGTCTGCAGCGCGGACAGTTCCCGCGCGGAAAACGGGACCCACGCGATCCCGCCGGATTCGCGCCCGCCCGCATCGGCAAATTTTTCGCCCAGAAAATACCACCCGCCTCCGCCGGCGGTGAGCACGGCGAGGAAAATCGCGGCCGCCCGGGAACGCGATCTGGAAAGCGGGCCGCAGAAGCTTCCGTAGAGCCAGCAGGCGATCGCGAGGCAGAGCAGAAAGCAAAGAAACCAAAAGATCCCGTCGATGCCGCGCTGCCCGCCGACGATGCCAAGGATCCAGACCAGCGTCGCCATGAGCGGGAACCCCATGAGTTGTTTCAGGCGCTCCATCCAGGCCCCCGGGCGCGGAAGGAATTTCATCCATCCCGGACGCGCGGTGAGCAGCAGGTAAGGGATGCCCATGCCGCTTGCCACCGCCGCGAACATCGCCAAAATCACGCCCTCCGACTGGCTGAACGCGAAGCCCAGCGCGGTCCCGAGAAAGGGAGCCGTGCACGGGGTGGCCAACAGGGTGGCGAAGACGCCTTGGAAAAATGAGCCCCCGAACCCGCCGGACGACGAGGCGGATTCCAAGGCCGTGCTCGCCCGGCCGGGCAGGACGAGCTCAAAAACCCCGAACAGGTTCAGCGCGAAAACAAAAACCACCGAGCCGATCGCGACATTGAACCACGGGTTCTGGAACTGGAACGCCCACGTGACTTCGGTGCCGCCGGATTTGAGCGCGACGACGAGGGCACCCAGGCCGAGAAACCACGCAAAGATCCCCGCGACAAATGCCAGGCCGTGCGCGAAAATTTTCCGCGGCGACTCGCCCGCCTGCTTGAGAAACCCGAAAATTTTCAGCGAGACCACCGGGAGCACGCAGGGCATGAGGTTCAGGATCAGGCCGCCGAGAAACCCGTAGAACAGCGCCAGCCAGAGCCCCTGCTTCATGGCAGGAGGAGGGACGGCGCTCTCGATGATCCACGCTTTTCTTTCCGCGCCTTCCCCGACGGCGAGCACCCCGCGGAACGCCCCGCTCATCTCGATTTGGAATCGCCCCGGCCCGACCGCGACCGGGTGCCCGGCCGGCCGGTCCTCGGAAGGCAGCGGGAAGAGGCCGGCCTTCGCGCCGGCGGGCAGGCTCGGGATCCTGAGATTCCATACGCCGCCGTGATTCGTCCAGTCGAGGGCAAACGGCGGAGGACCGGCGGAGGGAATCCGGGATCGGAATTCGTTGAAGAGTTCCTCGTTGGACCCGGCCGCAGCGGCCGCGACCGGGAGCGCCAGTTCCAGCTCGGCGGACCCGGGGATGCACATGTCTTTGCAGGTGAGCCAGGAGGCCTTGGCGCGCAAGGTCACCGTCTTTCCCGCCGCGAGATTCGGGGGCGGAACAACCGTCGTGATGAGCACGACCTTCCCGCTGTATCCGTATGTCCAGATCTCCCCCGGCTCGATCATCAAATGAGGGACCGGCCATTGGATCGGCCCGCTGGCGAATCCCGGCGGAAGCGTCCATGCGATCTTCGTCGGAAGCCCCGCATCCCCGCTGTATTCCCAATACGTGTGCCAGCGCGGGGCCATCTGGAGAAGGAGCCCGACCTCGAATGGCTCGCCCGGAACCACCGCCGTTTTCGACGCGATCAGCTTGGCGGAAACCAGCTGCTCGCCGTCAAGCACCTGCGCCTGCGACGAACCTGCGGCCAGCACCAACGCGACGGACAGCAGGAATGCCTTGAGGCAATATCCGAAATCAGGTTTCAGCATGGCTTCACCTAACACCTCGCCGCCCGTTCGGCAAACGCAGGATTGAGCCTGGCGATCCCCTCGGCCCGGTTTTGCAAAATTTCCTCCTCGCGCGGGGCGGCCGGCGATGCTAGACAGGCGGGGCATGATTCAAGATTACGTTCCGGTTCTGCTGCATATCATCGTGGCGGTGGGTTTCGCGACGGTGGCGCTTCTCGCCAATCTCATCCTTGGTCGTGCCGGCACGAACAACCCCACGAAGAACACCGCCTACGAGTGCGGGATCACGCCGGCCCCCGGCCCGCAGCCCAGGTTCAGCGTCAAGTTTTACCTCGTGGCCATGCTCTTCATCCTTTTCGACATCGAAATCGTCTTCATGTATCCGTGGGCGGTCGTGTTCAAGGATTTCGTCGCCGCGTTCGGGACGGTCATCCTCTGGAGCATGCTCAGCTTCGTGACCATCCTGATGGTCGGCTACATCTACGCGATCAAAAAAGGCGCGCTGGACTGGTCGAAATAGCCCCTGATGATCGAGCACGTCGTTCTTTTCAATCTCAAGCCGGAGGTTGACGCGGACAAGATCGAATGGATGCTCCGCGAGACGCGGATCCGGCTTCTCAAAATCGCGGTCGTCCGCGGCCTGCGGTGCGGGTGCCGGATCGATCCCGGGACCGATTGGTCGCTGTTCCTGATGGCCGAGCTGGATTCCGTGGAGAAGCTCGCCTGCTACAGGAACGACCCGGTGCAGGTCCGGTTTTTCAACGAGGTGATCAAACCGCATGTCACCGACTGGATCGCGCTGGATTACCGGAGCGACCCCGGCGAAGACCCTCTCCTGAGCTGATGAATGGGAATGAAAGGGCGATCACCGGGCGATGAAGGTCCATCCCGTCATCCATTTCCTGTGGAAGAACGCCGTGCGCCTCGTGCTGGTGGCGATCTTTGTGGGCATCCCGGCGGCGACGCTGTATCTGCGCGAGGTGGGGATCGGGTTTGGGGCGAAGGAAGCCCTTGCCAGCGCGCTCAGCAACAACGCCATCGAGGTCTCGATCGGGCGGCTGGCGCTGGACCCGTTTTCTGGTCTGCTCGCGCGGGATATCGCCATTCGCGACCGCGACCAGGGCGGACGCCTCATCGCCAAGATCAGCAACGTCGCGCTCTCGCTCAACCTGAGCGAGCTCACGCAAGGCCGCATCGCGGTGGACAAGCTCTCCCTGCAAAATGCCGGCGTCTCGATTCCGGTGGGGAGTCTGGAACCGGCTCCGCGGCTTGACGTCCAGGGCGTTTACGCCGATGTCAGCCTTCTCGGCGACCAGCTCCGCCTGAGCCGGTTCGAGGGCCTTGTCGAGGGGATCCGGGTGGAGCTCTCGGGCCTTTTTCTCAACCCGTCCTCGCTGAAGCTCAAATCCAAGCCGGCGGCGGATTCGGGCAGCGCGGCGCTGAGCCCCGAACTCATCGAGAAAGTTCTCGGCGAGCTGGCGGCGCTGAAATTCCCCGACGGACCTCCCACGCTTCACGCCTCCCTCGAGGCGGATCTCGCCAAAATGGATTCGTTGCGAGTTGACAACTTCATGCTCCGCTCGGGGAGGATTGTTGGGAAAGGCTGGCAGCTCGATGCCGCCGAAGTCCACGGACAATACTCGGACGGCAACCTGCGGGTCCCGCGGTTTTTTTTGAGAGACGAACAGGGCACTCTGGAGGCTTCCTTCGACTGGTCCAAGCGCGAGGACACATGGGACGGCACGGTGCTTTCGACCCTCGATCCGGGCCCCTTTCTGCGGGCGCTCTCCGAAAAGAACGAGGCGGTGCGCGCCCTGGCATTTTCTAGGCCTCCGCAGGTGGAAGCGCACATCGTTGTCGGAAACGCGGCCGCCAAGCCGGAAGTCCGCGTGACCGGCATGGCTTTCGCTCCCGCGCTGGCGTTCAAGGACACGGAATTCCGCGATGCCGGATGCCACTTCGCCTGGAAAGACGGGGTTTTGTATGCGCGCGACGTGAAGTTTTCCGTCGGGCGCGGGAGCTTCGCCGGCCGGCTCTGGGTGGCGCCCGGGGATTTCCGGCTCTACGCCAGGAATACCATCGCACCGACCTCGCTTCTCGGGCTCTTCGACCCGAACACGCGCGCGTTTCTCTCCAAGATGGAATTCGACGACCTTCCGGATCTCACAGTCGCTCTCCACGGCACCAAGCCCGATTTCGCCAGCCTCCGCGGCAAAGGTCATATCAAACTCGGGCGCACAGCGATGCGGGGATCGTGGCTCGACAGCGCCGAGTCGGATTTTGAAATCGGGGACCGCTGCGTCACCTACCGGGATTTTTTGATCAAGACCAGAGAGGGCCGTGGCACGGGCTCGTTCGCCTATGATGTCGGTCTCCAGGAAGCCAGGCTCAACGGCATCCGCTCGACCCTCGTTCCTGTCGATGTCCTGATGTGGATCGACCCGAAAATCGCGGAGGCGGTGAAGCCCTACCGTTTCCGCGCGCCACCTTCGGCCGTCGTCGAGGGGAAAGTCCACCTCAAAGACCCCACAAAAAACAACCTCGCGATCCGCATCGAATCCGCCGAAGGGCTGGATTACGACCTCCTCCGGAGGACGCTGCGTTTCGGGAAGACCTCCGCGGCGGTGAATATCGTGGGCTCGAAAGTCAACGCGGACATCCGGAAGGCCGCGCTGATGGGAGGGGACGTGGCGCTCAAGGCGATCGTCTCGATCGACCCCAAAGACCCGACATTCGGCGCGGACGTGAAGCTCAACCGCGTCAATTTCGCGCAGCTCACCAAGCTCTATTTCGGCTACGAAAGCTCGAAGGGGGTCATGAGCGGCAACTACAAATTCCAGGCGCGGATGGGAGAGGAAAACCTCATGCGCGGTGCGGGGAGCATCCGCGTCGAGGACGGGAACGTGTTTGCCATTCCGGTGCTCGGGCCGTTCTCCGAAATCCTGGGCACGGTCCTGCCCGGCGTGGGATACCAGACCGCGCGCGTCGCCACCGCCGACTTCACGGCCGCGAATGAAATCATCAACACCAAAAACCTGGTGATCGAGGGCGCGGGGTTCAGCATGTTCGGCGCGGGCGACATCCATTTCATGACGAGCCGGCTCGACATGAGCATGCGGATCAACGCCAAGGGGATTCCCGGCCTCGTCTTCTACCCGGTCAGCAAACTCCTGGAATACGTTTCCACAGGAACCGTGAGCGTGCCGCAATGGCGCCCGAAAATCATCCCGAGATTCAGCCCGCCGGGATCGCAGGCCCCACCCAAACGCCCGGTCAAGCAGCGGTGAGATCGAGCGAAAAATCCACGGACGGCGCGGAGTGGGTGATGGCGCCGACCGAAATATAATCGACGCCGGTCTCTGCGACGGCACGGACGTTGGCGAGGGTGATGCCCCCGCTGGCCTCGAGGCGGATGTGCGGGGGGCGCAGGGCGACCGCCTCGCGCAGCGACTCGACAGGCATGTTGTCGAGTAGGACGACATCCACGCCGGCCATTTGGAAAAAGGATTTTGCCTGCGCGATGGTATCGGCTTCGATCTCGATTCTGATCGCCGGGTTCGCGGCCTTGGCGCGACCGATCGCCGCCTGGATCTCCTCCGGCGTGGTTCCTGCCGCGAGGTGGTTGTCCTTGACCATGACCATGTCGAAGAGCCCGGTGCGGTGGTTGGTTGCACCGCCGGCCGCCACGGCGGCCTTTTCCAGCAGCCGGAATCCGGGTGTCGTCTTCCGGGTGTCGAGGATCACGGCCCCGGTTCCCCGCACGGCCTCGACATACCGGCGCGCCATGGTTGCCACGCCGGAGAGACGCTGGAGAAAATTCAGCGAAGTCCGCTCGGCGGCCAGAATCGATGCGGTCGGACCCGCGACCCGCAGGACCTGGTCGCCGGGATCGAGCAAGGCCCCGTCGCATTTCAGAACCGAGACGCGCAGCGCGCCGTCCACCCGCGAGAAAACTTCTGCGCAGACCCCGATTCCCGCCAGGCAACACGCTTCTCTCGCAATGATCGCCGCGGAGGCTTGGCGTTCGCTTCCCGTAAACCACTTCGCCGTGACGTCGCCGGAACCGATGTCCTCCGCCAGGGCGAGACCGATCAGATCCTCAGGCATGGCCGTTCGCCGCTGCCGGCAGGCCGAGCAGTTCCCGCTGCCAGTTCATCAGGACCGTCGAGGCGGGATCCGCCGCCGTGGCCTCGAGAGCGCCGCGCGGCGCGATGATCGCCGGATCAAGCCCCAGCCCGGACGCGGCCGCATCGCGGATTTTTTTCAGGGCTTCAAACCGCTCGATATGGTCCTTGGTCGCGCGTTTGCGGCGGATTTTTTCCTGCTTCGGCCATTCGCTCTCGGGGATTTGGAGCGCGAGAGCAAGGACGACTTCGAAGCTCTTCCGGCGTCTGCCGTTCATCCGGGGTGTTGAGTAGGAGGCATCGCCCTTGCTGACCTGGTCGGCCACCCGCAGCATGTCCTCGTTGCCCATCACGTGAAACGGCGGACGGTCCCAGGAGCGGGCTTCGGCATCGCGCCAGAACCACAGGATCCGGAGAACCGCCTGGGCGTGGGGAGAGAGCCTCGAACTCCCGGAGATCCTCCAGGCCTTGTTGTCGTCCCGCTCTTTGGTTTCCCGCGTGGAGGCGATCATCCGGTCGCGCGATTCCTCGAACCACGTCCACCGCCCGAGCCGGCGCAGGTCGGCCTCGAGCGTGTCGGCGATCTCGATCAGATACCGGGTGTCGTTAAGCGCGTATTCCACCATCTGCCCGGAAAGCGGGCGGATCGCCCAGTTGGCTTTCTGCGAGGCTTTGGAAAGCTTGATCCCAAAAAATTCCTCGACGAGCGCGGCGAGGCCCAGGCCCGCGCGCCCGCAGAGCCTTGCCGCGATCATGGTGTCGAAGAGGTCGGCCGGCTCAAAGTTGCCGACCCGCCGCAGCAGCCGCAGGTCATAATCCGCACCATGAAAAACCAGCCGCCTCGAGCAGACGGAGTCGAACAGCGGCTGAAGGTTCAGCTTGGCGAGAGGGTCCACCAGCCAGTGCCCGCCCGCGGCGCTGATCTGGATCAGGCAAAGCTTCTCGAAATAACAGTGCAAGCTGTCCGCTTCGGTGTCGAGAGCGATCCGGGAGGATCCGGCCAACCCGCCCACAAGCTCCGCCAGACTGGCATCGTCGGCGATCAAGGTTCCTCGATGAACTTTCCAAGGCGCGGAGGATCCCCGGCATGACGCGCCCGCGGTTCGCGCGCCTGCGTGGTGCCGTCGGTCGGCACGGTGACAAATGGTCCTCCCGCCAGCGGGGCCACATCGCTGAAAGCCACATCCGGCGCATCGCTCGGTTTGCCTTCAAGCGGAAAGTCCTTCCGCAACGGGTGATAGGGATATCCCTCCCACATCAGAATCCGGCGGAGGTCCGGGTGGTTCGCGAAACGGACCCCCATCAGATCGTAAACCTCGCGCTCGTGCCAGTTCGCGGTCGGCCAGATGTCGCTGGCAGTCGGAGCCTCGCAGCTCTCCTCGCCGACCGGGATCTTGAGCCGCAGGTGCACCCCGTGCTCCATCGAGTAAAGCTCGTAAACCACCTCGAAGCGCGGTTCCTCCCCGAAATGATCGACGCTCGAAATGTCCAGGAGGTAGTCGAACCCCATCGTCTCGCGGGCAAACAGACACACCTCGCGGATGGACGAGGCATCGAGCTTCAGGGTCGTCTCGCCCCGGAACTCGCTCTCCGCGGTCACCGCGGAAGGAAACTGGTTTGCGATTCTTGCGGCGGCGGCGGTCGGGGTCATGGTTTTTCAAACAGGGCTTTTTTCTGATCCGCGATCGCGTGCTCGCCCATGATTTTTTTCTGGAGCTTCATCAGGCCGTCCAGCAAGGCCTCCGGGCGCGGCGGGCATCCGGAAATATAAACGTCCACCGGGATCAGGTGGTCGATCCCTTGGAGGACCGCATAGCTGCGATACATGCCGCCGGACGAGGCGCAGGCCCCCATCGCGATGCACCACTTCGGCTCGGGCATCTGGTCCCAGATCCGCTTCACGGACAGCGCCATTTTGTAGGTCACCGTTCCCGCGACAATCATCACGTCGCTCTGCCGCGGCGAGAACCGCATCACCTCCGCGCCGAACCGCGAAATGTCATAGCGCGCCGCGCCAGCCGCCATCAATTCGATCGCGCAGCAGGCCAGCCCCATCGGCATCGGCCAGAGAGAATTGCTCCGCATCCAATTGATCGCGGCGTCCAGCTTCGTAATAATGATATTGCCCTCGATCTTCGAGTCGTAGGCGAGCGGACTCACGTCGGTCATAGAGCAAGCAAGGTATTTTGCGGACGGCCAGCGGCAAGCGCAAAGTGGAAACATTCACATTTCGCAGGGAACCGACCGGTTTGCCTTTCCCGGCTCACAGGCAAATGCCCGCAGAACCTCCTGCGGCACTCCGGAAATGCAGAGCCGCCGGACAGGAGAAAAAATATTTGTGGAAAAAAGCGTTTGTTTCTTGACCTGCATCAATGTGGTTTGTATGCAAATTACACAATATGTCGCCCCTGCCTAAAAACCATCCACCATATATGGTGGTATGCCATTTCACCAACCTCCAGTCTTAAAACCATGTCAAATCCGGTTCCCGCATCGATCCTGCCTGCCTCTGTTTTGGAAGAATACATCCAGCGAACCGACTGGCGCGTGAGCGCCAATGCGAACCAAGGATATTCGCTGGGAGGGATGATATTAAATGCGGCCGGGAAGCTGACCGCGAACTATTGGCTGGACCACATTTATCCGCCGTTGATCGGGCAAGCGCACCGGCACGCGGATTTCCACATCCACGATCTGGACATGTTTTCCGGCTACTGCGCGGGCTGGTCGCTGCGGCAGCTCCTCACGGAAGGCTTCAACGGCATCTCGAACAAAATCGAATCCGGGCCGCCGAAGCACTACCGGACCGCGCTCGGGCAGATGGTGAATTTTTTGGGGACGCTGCAGAACGAATGGGCGGGGGCGCAGGCGTTCAGCTCGGTGGACACCTACCTCGCGCCTTATGTGCGCGTGGACAAGCTGACCGACGAAGAGGTCGAGCAGGGGATGCAGGAATTTGTTTTCAACTTGAACGTCCCCTCGCGCTGGGGCACGCAGACGCCGTTCACAAACCTCACTTTCGACTGGGTCTGCCCGGAGGATCTGCGGGAGACCCCGGCGCTGGTCGGCGGGAAAGAATCGGGGTTCTGTTACGGCGAGCTCGGGCACGAGATGGACATGATCAACCGCGCGTTCCTGCGCGTCATGGCCCGCGGGGACGCCCTCCAGCGCGTGTTCACGTTTCCGATCCCGACCTACAACATCACGGAGGATTTTCCGTGGGAAAGCGCCACGGCGCAGCTCCTCTTCGAAGTCACGGCGAAATACGGGCTCCCGTATTTTCAGAATTTTCTGAATTCCGAGCTGACCCCGAACATGGTCCGCTCGATGTGCTGCCGCCTGCAGCTCGACCTGCGCGAGCTCCTCAAGCGCGGGAACGGGCTTTTCGGATCGGCGGAACAGACCGGTTCGATCGGGGTGGTGACGATCAACGCCGCGCGGCTCGGCTACCTCTTCGCCGGCGACGAGGAAGGGCTGCTCGCGCGTCTCGACACGCTCCTCGACCTCGCCTGCGAGAGCCTGGAAATCAAGCGCAAGGTCATCCAGGAGAATATGGACCGCGGGCTCTACCCGTTCACGAAGCGCTACCTCGGCACGCTCCGCAACCATTTTTCCACGGTCGGGATCAACGGGATCAACGAGTGCATCCGGAATTTCACGAAGGACTCCGAGCACATCGCCACGCCGTTCGGGCGGCTGTTCGCGCTGCGCCTGCTCGATCACATGCGGGAGCGGATGGTGGAATTCCAGGAGAAGACCGGGCACCTCTACAACCTCGAGGCCACGCCGGCCGAGGGCACGACCTACCGGTTCGCCCGCATGGACCAGAAAAACCTCGAGGGCATCATCCAGGCCGGCACGCCGGAGGCCCCCTATTACACGAACTCCAGCCAGCTTCCCGTGGGCTGGACGGATGATCCGTTCGAGGCGCTCCAGCACCAGGACGACCTTCAAAAGCGCTACACCGGAGGCACGGTCCTCCACCTCTACATGAACGAGAGGATGTCGTCCGCGCGCGCCTGCGGCGAACTCATCCGCCGGGTCTTCACGAATTTCCGCCTGCCCTACCTCACGATCACGCCCACGTTCTCGATCTGCCCGCAGCACGGCTACTTGGCCGGAGAGCACGAATTCTGCCCGGTTTGCGACGGCGAGCTCGAAAAAAAACACGGTCATGCCGCCTGATCTCTTTATGAAAAAAACAAACATCCCCGACAGCGAGCGCACGAAGTGCGAGATCTGGACGCGCGTGATGGGCTACCACCGCCCGGTCTCGCAGTTCAACGCCGGAAAACAAAGCGAGCACCGCGAGCGCACGCCATTCCGCGAGGAGCGCATCGCCGCCCAACGCGCGGCCTGACACGAGTCCGTGGTATGGGCATCCTGCCCATGCGAAGCATTCCCTTGAATCCGGGAATGATACTTTTCCATGTCAACACCATCCCCCTCTCTCCAGGTCGGAGGCTTTGTGCCATTCACCACGGTGGACTACCCCGGGCACCTGGCGGCGGTCGTGTTCTGCCAGGGGTGCGTGTGGCGGTGCCGCTATTGCCACAACCCCCACCTCCAGCCATTCGACGGAGGCTGCTGGATCTGGGACAATATTCTCGCCCTCCTCGCGGAACGAAGGAACTTTCTGGAAGCCGTGGTGTTCAGCGGGGGCGAACCGGCCGCGCAGGCCTGCCTTCCCTCCGCCATGCGCGCGGTGAAGGATCTCGGATTCAAAATCGGGCTGCACACGGCCGGGATTTTTCCCGATCGCCTCGCCGATATCCTGCCGCTGGTGGACTGGGTCGGGCTGGATGTCAAAGCGCCTTTCGATGAACGCTACGACCGGATCACACAAAGGAAATGCTCCTTCGAGGCGCCGGCGGAATCCCTCCGTCTCGTGCTCGCCGCCGGGGTCAACTACGAGCTCCGCACCACCGTCCACCCCGACCTCCTCACCCCGGCCGATCTCGCCGAAATCTCCTCAACCCTCGAATCCCTTGGCACCACCCCCAACAAAATCCAGCCATTCCGGCCGGAAGGCTGCGCAGACTCCCTGTTGGCGCCCAGCAGATAAACCCGAAAACATCGATTCCTGTAGCGAACACGGATCGTGTTTCGTCAACGCTGTTTTCGAAATCCGGCAGAAGAAGTTCACGCCAGGAGCGCAAAGACAGAAGCGGCGGCGCTTAGGAAGTGGAGGCTGTATTTTTACAAGTTATCCCTTCGCGGCATTTGCGCCTTTGCGCGAGCTATTTTCCCCGTTTCTGGATTTGAGCCACTGGCCGACGTCGGAGAGCACGGTGTCCCGGTCGTGGTCGTGCCAGAGCAAGTGGTAGGCTTCGGAATACACCTTCAGGGTTTTGTCCGTCGAGCCGAGCTTCCCGAACCATTCTTCGATCTGCGAAACGCCGACGAAGCAGTCTTTCCCGGCAACTAGGACGAGGACGGGCTTGCGGACCCTTAGCGCGGTCGGGTGGCTTTGGTCGATCAGGTCGCCAAGCTCGGTGAGAAACCGGAGCGTGAAGGCCCGGAGGTAATTCGGCTTCTCCCGCATCGCGTCCTGGTAAGCCCGGTCACGGGTCAGCGGCGGCGCGACGGTCTCGCCGTTCACAAACCACGCCGGGTAAAATTTCAGCCGCGGGAACGCGCCTCCGATTATCCTGACGACTCGCCGCAGCCATCGCGGGACCGGGCGCGTGAGAGCTACGACCGGAACGGAAAGAATCAGTCCCTCGATAGCATCGTCCGGGCGCACGGCGGCAAAAGATGCGGAGAGGAGTGCACCCATGCTCTCGCCGAGCAGATAAACGGGTTCGCCGGGGTGACGGTCCCGGAGGGCGGCAAGAAAGTCCCCGATGTCCCGGTGCTGGGCCTCCAGATCCAGGGCCATCGCCCGCCGCTCCGGCACCGGGTCAAGCCCCTGCCCCCGCAATTCGAGGGCGTAGACGGAAAAGAAATCCAGTCGATGCGCCACCGGCTCGAACTGTTCCCCGCTGCCGCTGAGCCCGTGCACGCAGGCGAGCACGCCATGCCCTTGGTCGCGCGGCCATGCGCGGGCGACACGGTCTTCGCCGTCCGATGTTTTCCAGTGAAATGACATTGCATTTATCTAGCATCGGGAATAGCGGAAGACATGCGCAAACTCATCGGTCTCGCACTGCTCGCATTTTCCCTCGCAGCCAACGCCTCCCAACTCGATTTCGCGGTCGTGCAGTTTCCGGAGGTCAAGACCGCCGGCGAGCTGGATGCGGCCCTTGCGAAGGTCAATCTGGCCGGGATCACCAACTCCAACCGGACCATGACCTCGGAGTCGTATCTCAAGGGAGGCTATGTGGTTTTCGCGCAGAGTTTGCCGTTCTTGGACCATTTCGCTTCCTCGACCCGGCTCTCGAACAGCCGGGCCGATGTGGAGGGCCGGGTTTCCTGCGGTCGCATCACCGTCAAGATCACGTTGAGCGAAGGGGTAATGGCGGGGTTGAGGAGGTATTCCAACCGCATCTACGAAGCGAATGCCCCGCTCGCCCCTGGCCAACCCCGGATCCTCAGCATCCGCCAAATCTCGGGAAAAACCACCCTGGCTATCAGGTGCCAGCCCACGGTCAGCGAAACCAGTTTTTGCAGCGTGATCATCGGGCAGATCTCGAAATAGTCTCCCTCAGGACAGGCTGTGAACAACCTGTGAGTTTCTCCGGGTTTTCGAGAAAAAATCTGGCATGTCCTTGGCTTTTATTGATCCCAATCGCGGTCTGAAATGTCGGGTTTGCAGGCGTGGAACAGGCATAAATACAGTGAGGAACACACTTCCCCCTCGCGGTTTTGATTGCGGTCACAGGAAAAATAGGCCCCGCCCGAGGATTCGTGGTTCCGGCTCCTGTGAACAACACCCGGATCCGGCGGATTCCTCACGCCGAGACGCCGAGCCCGCAGAGAAAAACGGATTCCGGACAGAACAAAAAAAGCCGGGCCTTTTCAGGCCCGGCTTTTTGTAGATTGTTGCGTGGATGGTTAGAACGCGAAGCGGAGACCGCCACGGATATTGGCAACATTGCCGCTGCCACCGTAGAAGTAACGCCCATCGGAGAAGATGCCGATGTTGTTCGTGATGCGGTATTCGAGACCGACGCCCACGTTGCCGTAGCCGAGGCCGGCACGGTTCCGCTGGAAGTCCGCGCCGCCGCCGACCATGGCGTAAGGAGCGAGGTGCCATGAGCAGATCGGATAGCGGAAGAAGAAGGTGCCGTTAACGGGCATCCAGCTTGCTGTTCCGCGGTTGCTGTAGAGAGAACCTTCCCAGCCGATACCGAAATATTTGGCGAAGAAGAAGTTCAATCCGAGGCCGCCGCCGGACCCGCTTTGAAGGTTGCTGGTTCTGGATCCGATAATGCCGGTGTAGAATGTGTCGATCTGGAATTCCGTATTACGGAACACGCAGGTCGGTTCAACAACGACTTTGTCTTTGAAGGTTTTGGAGTCGGTGCCGGCAAAAGCCGAGCCGACGACCGCAACCGCCATCAGGATGGTCAAGGAGAGTTTTTTCATATGATGTGTGTTTGTTTTTATTCGCAGCTACTGAGCTACTCCGGCATGCTTAAATGAATGAGCGAAATACGTCAAGCAGGTTTTTTCATCCAATTTTCTAAGGCCCGAAGCGCCCGGGCCCGGTGGCTGAGGCCGTTCTTAATCCCGGGGCCGAGTTGCGCGAATGTGTCGCGACGCCCGTCGGGAACAAAGAGCGGGTCATACCCGAAGCCCCCGTCACCGCGGGGGCTCTCGATGATGGTGCCTTCGATCGCGCCTGAAAACGCCGCGACCTTTCGTCCGTTCCGCGCAAGGGCGATCACGCAACGAAACCGCGCCGAACGCTCGGGCCCTTGAAACGGCAGGAGATTGCGCAGGAGAAGTTCGTTGTTGGCGGCATCGTCGGCTTGCTCTCCGGCATATCGGGCCGAGCGGACGCCGGGAGCCCCTCCGAGCGCATCGACCTCGAGCCCGGAGTCGTCGGCGATCACCCAGCCGTCGAAATACAGGGACGCGGCCACTGCCTTGAGCGCGGCATTTTCCTCGAAGGTGTCTCCCGTTTCCTCGATCTCCGGCACTCCGGGCACCGACGTGAGGTCGCTCACGATGAACCGGGGCCCGAGGATCGCGCGGATTTCCCCGACTTTGTGGGCATTGCGGGTTGAGACAAGCAATGGGTTTGCAGGAGCGTCCGTGTCTGGCATAGTCCCCGGTTCCTACAATGTCCACGCATCGCAAGCAATTTCCGTTCTCCGAATTCGAGCCCCGATGGCAGAGGCACTGGCTCGAGGCCGGGGCTTTCCATGCCACGAACCCGGAGGACCCGGGCTTCGATCCCGCCCGCCCGAAATACTACATCCTCGACATGTTCCCGTATCCGAGTGGCGACGGGCTCCATGTCGGGCACGTCGAGGGTTACACGGCCACCGACATCCTGGCGCGTTACCACCGCATGCGGGGGTTCAATGTCCTGCACCCGATGGGCTGGGATGCATTCGGGCTGCCGGCCGAGCAGTTCGCCATCAAGACCGGCCAGCACCCGCGCGTCACCACCGCGCGAAACGTGGCGAAATTCCGCAGCCAGCTCCAAGCGCTCGGTTTCAGCTACGACTGGCAACGAGAGGTCGCGACAACCGATCCCGACTATTTCCGCTGGACGCAATGGATTTTCCTCCAGCTCTACAATTCGTGGTTCAACCCGAAGACAAACAAGGCCGAGCCGATCGCCAGCTACACCGGCGACGATCCGGACAGCGTGCGCCTGGCCTATGTCGCCGAAATGCCGGTGAACTGGTGTCCGCAACTGGGCACCGTCCTCGCCAACGAGGAAATCGTCGATGGGAAGAGCGAAGTCGGAGGCTTTCCCGTCGAGCGCAGGCCGATGCGGCAGTGGATGCTGCGGATCACCGCGTTCGCCGAGCGGCTGCTCGACGGGCTCGACGGGCTCGACTGGCCGGAGTCGATCAAGCTCCTCCAAAAAAACTGGATCGGACGCAGCGAGGGCGCGCTGGCCGAATTTCAAATTCCCAATTTCCAATTTCCAATTCCTGTTTTCACGACCCGTCCGGACACGCTCTTCGGGGCGACCTACATGGTGCTCTCGCCGGAACATCCGCTCGTGCCGCGGATCATGGCCCCGGAACGCCGCGCCGCCGTGGAGGAATACCAAAAAAAAGTCGCGTCAAAATCCGACCTCGAGCGCACCGACCTCGCCAAGGAAAAAACCGGCGTCTTCACCGGCGCGTTCGCCATCAACCCCGTCAACAACGAGCCGGTCCCGGTCTGGATCGCGGACTACGTCCTCATGGGCTACGGGACAGGCGCGATCATGGCCGTGCCCGCGCACGACGAGCGGGATTTCGAATTCGCGCAGCAGTTCGGGCTTCCGGTCCGGGAGGTGGTGCGGCAAGAAAACGCAGGGGCCGACCCCTGCTTCTCCGGAGACGGCGTCTCCGTAAACTCCGGCTTTCTCGACGGGCTGCCGACCGCCGAAGCCAAGCGCGCGATCTCGGCCTGGCTGGAGGAGCGCGGGCTCGGGCGCGCGACGGTCAACTACAAGCTGCGCGACTGGCTGTTTTCGCGGCAGCGGTATTGGGGGGAGCCGTTTCCCATCGTGTGGGAGGGCGGCCGCCACCGCGCGATCTCCGGGGAGGAGCTCCCGGTCGTGCAGCCGGAGATGGAGGATTTCAAGCCGACCGGAACGCCCGAGCCCCCGCTCAGCAAAGCCCACGAGTGGGTGCGCTATTCGGAAAAAGCCGTGCGCGAGACGAACACGATGCCGCAATGGGCGGGCTCGTGCTGGTATTACCTGCGGTTCTGCGATCCGGAAAATGCCGCCCGCTTCATCGGGGCGGATGCCGACAAATACTGGATGGCCTCAGCCGGGACGCCGGGCGGGGTTGACCTCTACGTCGGCGGCACCGAGCACGCGGTCCTTCACCTCCTCTACGCGCGGTTCTGGCACAAGGCCCTCTTCGACCTCGGACAACTGCAAACGCCCGAACCGTTCCAGCGGCTCGTCAACCAGGGGATGATCCTCGGCCCGGACGGGCAGAAAATGTCGAAGAGCCGCGGCAACGTCATCACGCCCGACAGCGTGATCGCCGAATACGGCGCGGACTCGCTGCGGCTTTACGAGATGTTCATGGGCCCGCTCGAGCAGATGAAGCCCTGGAGCATGAAAGGCGTCGAGGGCGTCTATCGCTTCCTCGCCCGCGTCTGGCGTCTGGGCATGCAAGAGAACCAGGAAGGCGAGTGGGTGGTGTCGGGGGATCTCGCGGACATCCCGCTCACCGCGGCGCAGGCCCGCGTGGTGCACGAGACGATCAAGAAGGTCACCTCGGATCTCGCCTCGCTCGCCTTCAACACCGCGATTTCCCAGATGATGGTTTTCACCAACGAGTTCGTGAACGCGAAGCCGCGCCCGAAGGAGGGCCTGCGGGTCCTGCTCCCGTTGCTCAGCCCGTTCGCCCCGCACCTCGCCGAGGAGATGTGGTCGCGCCTCGGCTTCGAAGGGGCGGCCTCCGCGCAGCCCTGGCCGGCCCACGACGAGTCGCTCCTCGTGCAGGCGGAGATCGAGCTCCCGGTTCAGGTGAACGGCAAAGTGCGCGACCGCATCCGCGTGGCGGCCGGGGCCACAAACGAGGAGGTCGAAACCGCGGCACGCGCGAGCGCCAAAGTCATCGAGGCCACCGCCGGCATGACGGTCGTCAAAGCCATCATCGTCCCCGGCAAACTTGTCAACATCGTGGCCAGGCCCGCCTGAGCTTTCCGGCGGCCAAAACGAAAACACCCCGCGCCGGGCGGGGTGTTCTCAAAGTTTGGTTTTGATCGGGGCGGCTACTTCGCGGCTTTTTCCTCGATGTATTTGATGACGTCGCCGACGCTCTGGAGCTTCTCCGCGTCTTCGTCGGGGACCTCCACGCCGAATTCCTCTTCGAAGGCCATCACGAGTTCGACGGTGTCGAGCGAGTCGGCTCCGAGATCTTCGATGAAGGAGGCGCTCGGGGTGACCTGCTCGGGATTGACGCCGAGTTGCTCGACGATGATATCTTTCACTTTTTCTTCAATGGTTTTTTCGGACATGGCTGGATGTGTTGTTAGAGATGCAGTATTGAGCGCCGCTCGCTTTGGCAACAAATAATTTTTTTCGTTGTCAGGTGCGGATGGCGAAAATTGCTTATCGGCGGGAGAGGTCAAGCGAATTTTTTTGCGGGGCGGTCGAATTCCCGCCGGATGCCGGTCTGGAAAAGCGTTCCCAGGCATCGCGAAATCGTCCGTCCCCGTCCGGCGACGCGGGCGCTCACCGGCATCCGCGGCTACTCCGGGGTGATGACTTTCTCCGACTCGAATTTTTCCGTGCTGGTCGTGAACGTCTTCACGCGGTAGCTCTCGCCGGGTTTCATCTCGCGCGTCGGGATTTTTTCCTGGTATTCGATCCGCTCCTTCGGGTTGATGATCACGATCCCGTCCTCGGGTTGGAACGCGCGGTCGTCGGACCACCGGTCGATGACGAGGCCTTTGGAGTCGTAGGTCAGGATGTCGATCCTCTGGGTCGTCGGATATTCTAGGCGGCTGATGTTTTTCGTGTTGTTGCGGATCGTGTAGGTGACGTTCACTTCGCGGCGGTCCTGCAGGGAGAACTTCGCCGGATCGACCTCCAGTTTCTCGGTCGTGGGCGCCCTGTGGATCGGGCCGAGATTCACCGACGCGAACATGCCGGTGAAAAAGCCCTTGATCTGGGCCATCGCGCTGTCCGGGGAATTTTTGCTGAGCGGATACTCGGCGACGAAGCCGCCCGATTCGTGGCCGGCGTAGTCCACCCCGCGTGTGCGGGCGGCGTCTTTCTGGTCCATAAAAAACGGGCTGTTTTCATCCGGTTCTGCGATGGCGAAGGCGGTGGACGGGTCCACGGGGGTGGACTTGGGCTTCGCAGTCTGGGCCAGAAGCGGGGCCAGACCGGCGGCCAGTAAAATGAGCACGGCGCGTTTCATGTGAGCAAGTCCCTACCGCACTGCGCCGACGGTTGCAAATCCATTTGCTTCAAATACCATGGGGGCCATGCGCCGATTATCCCGACTCCTTCCCGCCCTTCTCGCTTTTTTCCCGCTCGTGGCCCACGCGGGCCAAAAGAAGCCCGCGCCGGTCAGCATCCGGGTTTTCTGCGAGGGAAACGAGAAAGAGGGCGAATCGTTCGTCACCCCGGTCGAGCTGACCAACCCGCAGAAACGGGTGTTCCTGCGGAAGGTGCCGATTGTCACCGAGAGGGATTTCGTTTCGTTTCTCCCATTTCCCGGACGCGAGGGGATGCTCGGGGCGTATTTCCGGCTGGATGCCCATGGGTCGGACAAACTGGACCAGTTCACCACCGAGGACCGCGGAAAACTGGCGGTGATCATGATCAACGGCCGGGTCGCGGCTGCGCTGCGCGTGGAGCAACGGGTCAGGGACGGGATCCTTTTCGTGCCGGGGGGGATTCTTCCCAATGAGGTCCAGCTCCTCGAACTGAAATATCCGGTCATCGGACACGAATCGGAATTCGGAAAAAAGCCGCCCAAGGAAAAGAAAAAATGATCCCGCGCACGCCAGCGGCTTTGCTCGCCGCTTCCCAGCGGGGGTAACCTGTGGTAGCGTCCCGCGCCATGTCACAGGGATTCGACCAGCAGGTGGAGAAAAAGGCCTTCCAGATCAATATGGACCGGAGGTTCTACGGGACTTTTGCGGAGATCGGGGCCGGGCAGGAGGTCGCGCGACGGTTTTTTTCTGCGGGCGGCGCGGCGGGGACGATCGCCAAAACGATTTCCGCTTACGACATGGCGTTCAGCGATGCGATTTACGGGACGTGCGAGCGCTACGTGAGCCGCGCGCGGCTCGACACGATGCTCACCCACGAGGCCGAACTCCTGATCGAACGCCTCGACGCGACCGTCGGCGCCGACCGCCGGTTTTTTGTCTTCGCCGACACCGTCGCCGCGCGCAGCTTCCGCCGGCACGACGAATCCCACGGGTGGGCGGGCCTCCGCTTCCAGCACGAACCCCGCGCGCCGTTCAGCGAGATCATCCTCCATGTCCGCATGCTGGATCTGGAAAACCTGCAGCAGCAGGAGGCTCTCGGCATCTTCGGCGTGAACCTCGTCCATGCCGCCTTCCACCTCGCGGAAACCCCGGAGAGCCTCATCGCCTCGCTCATGGACGATCTGACTCCCGGCCGGATCGTGGTCGATATGATCCGGTTTTCCGGCCCGGCGTTTCCCGGCGTGGACAACCGGATCATGAGCCTGCAGCTCGTCGTCCAGGGGCTCACGCGGGCGACGCTCTTCCGCTCGGACGGCGAGGTCGTCCAGGCGGCGGACGCGTTTTACAAAAAACCGCTCCTCGTCGAGCGCGGGAGCTTCCGGCCGGTCACCCATATCACCAACGACATGCTCGACTGCGCGCGCCGGATGTTTGAAAACGAGGAGGTGGTGCGGGGCACCCAGCCGGAAATCCTCATGGAAATCACCATGAAGAACCTGCTCTCGACCGGGCATCTCGACCTCCGCGATTTTCTCGACCGCGTGGACATGCTCGGCGCGCTCGGGCGCACCGTCCTCATCTCGAACTACGGCGAGTTCCACCGGCTCGTCAACTACCTCTCGATCTACACCGACAAGATGATCGGCCTCCCGCTCGGCATCCCCGGCATGCACGAGCTCTTCGAGGAAAAATTCTACGCCGACCTCGAGGGCGGCATCCTCGAAGGCCTCGGGCGCCTCTTCAAAAACGGCGTCAAACTCTACGCCTACCCCCGCCTCATGCCCGGCGGCAAAATCGTCACGGCGGACAACTTCTCCGTCGCCCCCAACCTCGCCCACCTTTACGCCCACCTTCTCCAGAACAAGTTCATCGAAGGCATCAAAGACTACCAGGCGGACTTTCTCCCCATCCGCTCGAGCGACGTTCTCGCCCTCATCCGCAAAGGCGACGCCTCCTGGAAAAACATGGTCCCCCCCAAAGTCGCCGCCATCATCCAGGAACGCCGGCTCTTCGGGTGCGTGTGAGGCGCGGCGAACGCGTTAGCCGCGTGATTTCTTCCAGGCCAGCCGTTCCGCAATCCAAATGATTCGTGGAAACTCAGGATTTTCCGGGAGACGGAAAATCCAGCAGTGCCGGTAAAGCGTCGCGGCAGGCAGCAAAGCGGGGAGCCCAGCCGCTGGAGCGCAATTTGGCGTTGCTGACACGCTTGCTGGTCCAGCCGCGCTTGCGGTCCGGATCGAGCGGGCCTTCGGGAGGGAGCGGCTTGTTCAGGAATCCGGCGATCCACCCATAGAGGTCGCGCTGGGTAGCGGGCGTGTCATCGCAGACGTTGTAGATTCCGGGCGGGACAGCGGGATTGGCGAGGAATGCCAGCGCGCTGGCGGCATCGTCGCGGTGGATCTGGTTCGTCCAGCGGGCGCCGCCGGCTTCGAGAACCGCGGTGCCTTCGAGAAATTTCCGCAGATACACCGAGCGGCCGGGCCCGTAGAGGCCGGCTAGCCGCGCGACAACGCCCCCGGCAGCCAGGGCCAGCGCTTCGGCTTCGAGAAGGATCCGTCCGGTTTCGCGAGTCGGCGTGGCGGGTGATTTTTCGTCCACCCATTCTCCGCTCTCCTGCGCATAGACCGACGTGCTGCCGGTAAAAATGGCGCGGCGCGGGGCAAAGAATTCCAGCAAGTTGGAAAGCCCGTCGCGGTAGATCGCGCGGTATTCGTCGGCACCACCGCGGCCCGAGCTGGCGCAATGGATCAGAAGATCGGGATTTTTCCATTGCGGCGGAATCCCCGAAAGCGATCCCGTGATGTCCGCGGCGTGAACCTCGAAAGCGCTGCCGGCAAGCCGGGCGGCGGTTGCATTCGTGGCGCACAGGCCCAGAACGCGGCACCCGGATTCCGCAAACAAAAAGGCTGCGGCCTCCCCGAGGAAGCCGCAGCCGGCAATAACCACCCGCGATAAGTCCAAGATCAGGACACGGGGTTGAAATTAAAGCGGATTTTCATCTTCGCGCGCTTGGCATTGTTTTTGGCTTTGCGGCGCGAGCGTTGCGTCGGGGTTTCAAAGGCGCGCAGGCGGCGCACCTCGTCCATCAGCCCCTCGGCATCAAGCTTCGACTTGAGGCGCTTCAACGCGCGATCAATCGGCTCACCTTTTCGAACGATTACTTCCGGCATAAATTCACCTACTTTCAAAAATTGGAAGTGCAGGCTAATCTGGTCCGCCCCTTGCGTCAATGAGGAATCCGCAGCCTGGATCCATAGCCGGCCGGCCGGAAGGCTGGCGCTCGAACCGTGCAAAAATATATTCACAAGATACTCCACGCGAGCTGGTAATGGCTGTTTAATCGGGAGATGCTCAACCGTTTTTCCCGGCGGGAACGGCGGCGATCCGCCTATTTGGCCACGACCCCGCTGAGCGGATGGTGGATGGCGGCGTTCCAGGCGACTTCCTGCAAAAGCCGGTTCAGGGGTTCGAGCTCTTCCGCGGGGATCCCCGAGTTGGCCAAGACCGACGGGACCGGCAAGCCGACCGGGCTTTTCCGGTAGATCACCGCATAATGGCAATAGGCTTCCAATGCTGCCAACGGTGCCTTGGGGTGGCCGAGCTGATCGGAAAAGATGTCTTCCTGGACTTTCAGCCCGGGAGCCTGTCCGGCGATGATCTTCTCCCGCAGCTCGGTCACGGCTTCGGTCATCGGCACGACAAACACCACCTGCTTTCCCAGCTTTTTGTTCAGGGCGACGATGTGCGCGTCCATCGTCCGGAGATAGTATTCCATCATTTTCCGCAACCCTTCTCCCGTTGCCGCATTGTGGTCCACCTTCACCGGTTTCAGCATCACAGGTGGCTCGTCGGGCTGGGGCTTGTAGTGGGGATCGTAGAGGACGGGGTTATACACATCGAAAGGTGCCCAGGCTTCCATGACCGTGACACGGATGTTCGGGTTGTGCTCGAACCCGAATTGCGCGAAGTTTTCAATCCCGGCGTCGGGCAGGTAAACCGGCGTCAAAATCAGCACGTCCACCTTGCCGGCAGCCAGCTCGTCCCTCCCTTTGTTCATCTCGGGGTCGTGGTCCACCCAATGCTGGATGGATTTGGATCCGCCGATCATGTGATGGCCGATAATATTCTGGTCGGGGAATCCACCCGCATTGGCCAATTCCGTCAGGATGGCGGGCACAGGCACGAAGTAGCTGTGATGGCACGCGTAGAGGCTCACTCCTTTGGTGAGAGGTTCCGTGGGTGAAGGGTTCGCGAGCGCAACTCCGCCGCACGCACAAAGGATGCCAACCGAGAGGAAACAGAGAAAAATCCGGTGGGCCATTGGTTCATTCAACCCGTGGCCCAACGATTTGTCGCGGCTTTTTATCGGTCTTCGATCCGGTCGAACGGAGAAGCGGGACAGGGCGCCACACGCCCGATCCTCGACAAACCGCGATCCTCCAAATACACATTGTCGGGGCATCGGTTTGGGAGAACCGGTGGGTCCGGTTCCGGATGGCACTGAAGATTGCCGGGGTGGAGCCGAAGATGCACGATTACTGCCGGGGTTGGGTGCTGGGTTTTCTTGGTGTGCGGCTGTGTTCTACGTGTATGTTTTGCACTCGCTCCGGGATGCCGGGCTTTACATCGGCTTGACGGGTGATCTGCGTCGTCGATTGAAAGAGCATCATGGCGGGGAATCCTTTGCCACGTCGTTTCGAAGCCCTTGGAAGCTTGTTTATTACGAGGCGTATCTTGAGCGCGCGGATGCCGAGGGCCGTGAAAAATTCCTAAAACGTGGGAGCGGAAGAAGATTTTTGGCCAAGCAACTTCTTAATTACTTCGCCCAGTGCCCACGGAGACTACGTAAACCACCGATAGCTCCCCCATCCGCCCCAGCCGCGTGAGGCGAAGCCGGTGACGCCGCACACGCTGAGGCATTCGTTTGCTACGCATCTCCTCGAAGGGGGCGCCGATATTCGGACCGTGCAGGAGCTTTTGGGTCACAGCGATGTGAGCACGACGATGATCTACACGCACGTCCTGGGGCGCCCCGGGATAGTGGCGGTTTCACCGCTGGATCAATAGCCAGCAGATGCTCCGGTATCAGTTGACTCGTTCGCTCCCGCTCATCTCGCCCTGCGGGCTGCCTCCGGCAGTCTACCCCGAGCTTTCCCAAGCTCCGGTGTTTGACCGCGTAGATAGAAATGGGGAGATGGCTTCAGCCGGCGGGGGCGCCGACTGCCACGCGCGGGGCGCGCGTGCTCCCCGGAAAGAAGCGATGCGCTTATTGATGCGTGTGCCCTGCCTGTGTCGATCCGTGACATTCGGGAAAGATCCTCTAAAAAGGTTCCGCATGAAGCAGCCATCCATTGACGCCGGGCGCGAGCCGGTTTTTGTCGGGCGGGGCCTGACGAAGATCTATGCGGCCGGCGAGACGGAAGTCCGGGCGCTGGATGGGGTGGACATCGATCTTTACCGCGGGGAAATGGTTGTCCTGCTCGGCCCGTCGGGCAGCGGGAAGTCCACGTTGCTGAACAACCTCGGCGGGCTCGACGTGCCGACCGGCGGGACGCTGAGCTACCGTGGACGCGCCCTCACGGATGCGGACGAGCGGGAGCTGACGCTCTTCCGCCGCAACGCGGTGGGGTTCGTTTTTCAGTTCTACAACCTCATCCCCAGCCTGACCGCGCGCGAAAATGTCGCGCTGATCACCGAGATTTCCCGCGATCCGATGACGCCGGAGGAGGCGCTCGCGCTGGTGGATCTCGGCGACCGGATGGACCATTTTCCGTCGCAGCTTTCCGGCGGCCAGCAGCAGCGCGTGGCCATCGCCCGCGCGATCGCGAAACGGCCGGAAGTCCTCCTCTGCGACGAGCCGACCGGCGCGCTGGATTTGAAAACCGGCATCACCGTCCTCGAAGCGATCGAAAAGGTGAACGCCGAGCTCGGCACCCTCACCGTCCTCATCACCCATAACGCGGTCATGGCCGAAATGGCCGACCGCGTCATCCATCTCTCGGACGGGAAAATTTCCCGCACCGAAAACAACCCCGCGCGCCGCCCGGTGCGCTCGCTGCAATGGTGAACTGGCCGCTCCTGGAGGGCGCTGCGCCGTCAGCGCCGATTTTTTGCCCAATCCAAAATATGGGACGGCACGGCGGCCATCCCTCCAGTGAGAACCGCCATTTGTGAGAGCGCTTGACCTGAAACTCGTCCGAGATGTCGGGAAGATGAAGGGCCAGATGGTCGCGGTCGGGCTGGTGATGGCGTGCGGGCTGGCGATGATGATCATGGCGCGCAGCCTGATCCTTTCGCTCGAGACGACGCGGGCGGCGTATTACGAGCGCAACCATTTCGCCGACGTGTTCTGCGATTTGAAGCGCGCGCCGAATTCCCTGCGCGCGCGTCTCGCCGCGATCCCGGGCGTGGCGGCGATCGAGACCCGGGTGGTCGGCGGCGTGCGCATGGATCTGCCCGGGCTCGCCGAGCCGGCAGACGGCACAGTCATCTCGATCCCCGAGGACCGCCCGATGCGCCTGAACACGCTTTTCCTGCGCGCCGGGAGGTTCCCGGAAATCGGGAAGGCGGACGAGGCCATCATCAGCGAGGCGTTCGCGAAGGCGCACGGGTTCGAGCCCGGCGATTTTATCGACGTGATCCTGCGGGGGGCGAAGGAACGGCTTGTCATCGTGGGCGTCGCGCTCTCGCCGGAATATGTTTTCGAGGCGCGGCCGGGGCAGGCGCTGCCGGACAACAAGCGGTTCGGGGTTTTCTGGATGAACGAGCGCGAGCTGGCGAAGGCGAACGACCTCGACGGGGCGTTCAACAATGTCGTCGCGGATGTGGCGCCGGGTGCCGACACGGCGCCGGTGATGGCGGAGATCGACCGCCTGCTGGAACCATACGGCGGGCTGATCGCCTACGACCGGCGCGACCATGCCTCGGCCAAGCGGCTCGACGACGAGATCGGCATGCTCAACGGCATGTCGGTCGCCTTCCCCGTGGTCTTTCTGAGCATCGCCACGTTCATGACCAGCGCGGTGCTGGCGCGGGTGATCCGCCTCCAGCGCGAGCAGATCGCCCAGCTCAAGGCGTTCGGGTATTCGTCGCGCCAGGTCGGGATCCACTACCTGAAATTCGCGCTGGTCATCGTGGCCATCGGCCTGCTGGCCGGCGGGGTCGCGGGAACGTGGCTCGGGTCGAATGTGGTGACGCTCTACCACAAATTCTTCCAGTTTCCCTCGCTCACTTTTCACCCCGACTTCGCAGCGATCGGAGTGGCGTTTCTGGCGAGTTCCGCCGCGTCGTTGCTCGGCGTTGCGGGCGCGGTTCGCCAGGCGATGCGGCTTCCGCCGGCGGAGGCGATGCGCCCGGAACCGCCCGCCGACTTCAAGCCGTCGGTCCTCGAGCGCATGGGCGTCACCAACCTGGCCGGCCCCTCGATGCGCATGGCGTTGCGGAACATCGAGCGGAGGCCGTGGCAGGCGGTGTTTACGGCGCTGGGGCTGGCGCTGGCTGTCGGGATTCCGATCGTGCCGGGCGCGATGCGGGACGGGATTGCCTTTCTCCTCGATTTCCAGTGGACGCTCGCGCAGCGGCAGGACGTGACGGTGACGCTCATCGAGCCGGGCTCGGCCGGCGCCTTCAACGACATCCGGCACCTGCCGGGAGTGATCCATGCGGAGGCGTTCCGGAGCGTGCCCGCACGGCTGCGATTCGGCCACCGCAGCCACCGCCTCGCGGTGACCGGCGTGCCCGCCGGAACCCTGCTCAACCGCGCGCTCGACGAGCACGGCAACCCGCTGCCCGTGCCGCCGGACGGCTTGCTCATTTCCGAGAAACTGGCGGAGCTGCTGGGCGCGAAGCCCGGGGACACGCTGGAGATGGAAGTGCAGGAAGGCCGCCGGCCGAGCCGGCGGGTGGCGGTCCACGGCCTGATCACCGACTACGCGGGGCTGTCGGCCTACATGGACATCGACGCCCTGCGCCGCCTCATGCAGGAAGGGGCGACGGTGAGCGGGGCGCACCTGTCGGTGGATGCGGGCCGGCGGGTGGACTTTCTCGACAAAGTGAAACAGGTGCCCCGCATCGCGAACCTCGGCATCACCTCGGCGTTGCAGCAGGGTTTCCGCAAGACGACCGCGGACTCGATCACCCTCATCCAAACCATCTATTTCACATTCTCGGTGATCGTCGCATTCGGCGTCGTCTATAACAGCGCGCGCATCGCGCTTTCCGAGCGCAGCCGCGATCTGGCCACCCTGCGCGTGGTCGGCTTCACGAACCGCGAGGTCGCGGGAGTGCTGATCAGCGAGCTCGCCGTGCTCACCGCCGCCGCGATCCCGGCCGGGCTGTGGATCGGCGGGCGGCTCGCCAACTGGATCGTGCTTGCCGCGAGCACGGAAACGATCCGGCTGCCGCTCATCCTGACCCACCGGACATACGCCACCGCGATTTTCATTGTGCTGCTTTCCGCCGGCGTTTCATTTTATGTGGTGAGCCGCCGCATCCGGAACCTCGACCTTCTGGGAGTGCTGAAGGCCAGCGAATGATGAAAACCACCAAGCCAAACGGCGCGGGCCGTCCCGCAAAAAGAAGCAGCCTCTGGCGCAGGGCCGTTCTCTGCGCCGCCGGCCTTGCGCTGGCCGCGTTCATCGTCACCGGCCTCCTGCCCAAGCCGGTGGAAGTGGAAATGGGTCAGGTCACGCGCGGGCCGCTGGCGGTTTCCGTGCTCGAGGAAGGCAAGACGCGCATCCGCGACCGCTACGTCGTCTCGCCTCCGGTGGCCGGATACTTGCGGCGCGTGCCGGTGCGGGCGGGCGACCCGATTGTCGCCGGCGAAACCCTTCTGGCCGTGATCCAGGCTTCGCCGTCGGGCTTCCTCGACCCGCGCGCCCGGGCGCAGGCCGAGGCGGCGGTGCGGTCGGCCGAGGCCGCCCTCCAGCAGCGCAACGAGCAGGCGCAAAGCGCGACGGCCGAGCTCGACCTCGCGCGCAAGGAACTGGCCCGGGCCGAACAACTGCGGGGGAAAGGCGCGATCGCCGTGAAGGACTTCGACACCGCCTCCAACCATGTCGAGATGCTCGTCAAGCAGGTCGGTTCGACGCACTTCGCGCTGAAGGTGGCCGAATTCGAGCTCGAGCAGGCGAAAGCCGCGCTCGTGCAGGCCACGGGCGATTCCGCCGGGGGCGGCCAGCCGATCGAGGTCCGCGCGCCGGTTTCCGGGTTCGTGCTCAACGTTCTCGAGGAGAGTGCAAGGCCTGTGACGCCGGGGCTTCCGATCATGGAAGTCGGGGATCCGAAGGATCTCGAAGCCGAGATCGAACTCCTCTCCAGCGACGCGGTGAACGTGAGGGCGGGGGCGGACGTCTCTATCGAGCAATGGGGCGGAGGCGAACCGCTGCGCGGAAAAGTCGCGCTCGTCGAGCCGGGGGGATTTCTCAAGGTATCCGCGCTGGGAGTCGAGGAGCAACGGGTCAAGGTCCGGGTGAATTTCACCGGCCTCCCTGCCGGGGCGCTCGGCGACCGTTACCGCGTCGAGGCCCGCATCGTCACATGGGCGGCCGACAACGTCCTGCAGGTCCCGACCGGCGCGCTTTTCCGCCGCGGCAACGAATGGATGACGTTCGTCGCGGAGCGCGGGCACGCAAAGCTGACCAAGGTCGGGATCGGCCACTCGAACGGCATCGCCGCCGAAGTGACGGGCGGGCTTTCGGAAGGACAAAAAGTGATCCTCCACCCGCCGGACACGGTCGGCGACGGCGTCGCGGTCAAGCCGCGATCGTAACGCGTCCGCCGAAATCAATTTCAGGAAACCGGGAGCGGGGACCTGCCTGTTGACATTTCCAGCTCCCCGGCGAACTTTCTGGCGGCCGATTGCCATTCGGGGCATCCGGAACAAAACCGAACAAGTCCTTGAAACCACCGAGGGCCGAACTACCTTCAGATGTTAACCAAAAACACATTATGCCATTCGAACTTCCTGCATTGCCCTACGCCGCGACGGCGCTGGAGCCCACCATTGACGCCCGGACGATGGAGATCCATCACGACAAACATCATGCCGCCTACGTCACCAACCTCAACAAGGCTCTCGAGGGAGCGCCGGAGCTCGCTCCGAAATCCCTCGACGCCCTGATCGGCAACCTCGCCTCCGTGCCGGAAGCGGTCCGCGGTGCCGTCCGCAACAACGGCGGCGGGCACTGGAACCACAGCTTCTTCTGGAAAATCCTCGGCCCGAATGCCGGCGGCACCCCCGCGGGTTCGCTCGGCGCGGCGATCACCAAATCGTTCGGGAGCTTCGCGGAATTCCAGGCGAAATTTGAGGCGGCCGGCCTCGCGCGTTTCGGGAGCGGCTGGGTCTGGCTTTCGGTCAAGGCGGACAAGTCGCTCTGCATCTGCTCGACTCCGAACCAGGACAACCCGCTCATGAAAGGCGTCGCCGAATGCCCCGGCACGCCGGTCATCGGGGCGGATGTCTGGGAGCACGCCTATTACCTCCACTATCAAAACCGCCGGGCCGATTACCTGAAAGCCCTGTGGAACGCGATCTCGTGGACGGCCGCCCAGAAAAATTACGACGCGGCCATCGCTTAAGACTTCCGCCGGACTGGAGGGACGACCGCCGTGTCGTCCGTGGATCAAGACGGACCGGACAGCGCCGGTCCCTCCAAAAATCCGGCAATGATTTTTTCATATGGCGCGACTGAATTCCAACTATCTCAAACTCAAAGCCGGCTACCTTTTTCCGGAGATCAACCGTCGGGTCAAAGCGTTCACCGACGCGAACCCCGGCGGCGCCGCGCGGCTCATCCGGTGCGGCATCGGTGATGTCACCGAACCGCTCCCCGCCTCGGCCCGCAAAGCGATGCACGCCGCCGTCGACGAGATGGGCGCCCGCGAGTCGTTCCGCGGATACGGGCCCGAGCAGGGGCACGAGTTTCTCCGGCAGACGATCGCGGAGAACGATTACCGCGCCCGCGGAATCGGCGTCGCTAACGACGAGATTTTTGTCTCCGACGGCTCGAAGTGCGATTGCGGGAACATCCTCGACATTTTCGGCCACGACAACCGGATCGCGGTCATGGACCCGGTCTATCCGGTCTATGTGGACACGAACGTCATGGCCGGGCACACCGGCGAAGGCGATGCCTCCGGCCTTTACGGCGGGCTGGTCTATCTCGCCTGCACCGCGGAAAACGGCTTCGTTCCCCCGGTCCCGCAAGAAAAAGTCGATCTGATCTACCTGTGCTACCCGAACAATCCGACCGGAGCCACCGCGACCCGCGCCCAGCTCGCCGCCTGGGTGGAATACGCGCTGGCGAACGACGCAGTGATCTTGTTCGACGCCGCTTACGAGGCCTATATCCGCGACCCGGAAATCCCGCGCTCGATCTACGAGATCCCGGGCGCCAGGAAATGCGCGATCGAGTTCCGCAGCTTTTCAAAAAATGGCGGCTTCACCGGTGTGCGGTGCGCGTTCACCGTCGTGCCGAAGGAACTCGAATGCTCGGCGGATTCCGGCGAGCGGCGCCCGCTCCACCCGCTGTGGAACCGGCGGTTCAGCACGAAATTCAACGGGGTCGGCTACGTCACCCAGCGGGCCGCAGAAGCCTTGTATTCGGAAGAAGGCCGCGCCGAGGTGGCCGCCCTGATCCGCCACTACATGGGCAACGCGGAGATCCTCGTGTCCGCCGCAAAAGATCGCGGGCTGGCCACCTTCGGAGGCGTCAACGCGCCATATATCTGGGTGCGAGGACCGGAAGGCCTGACCAGTTGGGAGATCTTCGACGCCGTCCTCACCAAGGCGAATGTCGTTGTCACGCCAGGCAGCGGGTTCGGCCCGGCCGGCGAAGGCTACTTCCGGATCTCGGCCTTCAACAGCAGGGAAAATGCCGGGGAAGTCGCCGCCCGCCTCCGCGCTTTGGATTGGTAGGGGAACACGACCGAAGCGGAGCCGGGCACGTGTTTTCTCCGCCTCAGATTTCCAGTGGTTTGGGAGCTTTGGTGAGAAGTTTCGGGCCGCGCCTGGTGACGAGAGCGACGTCCTCGTGTCGGACCCCTCCGATTCCGGGGATGTAAATTCCGGGTTCGACGGTGATCACCTGGCCCGGCAGGAAAGTGGCCGCGGCAAAGCGCGGGGCCTCGTGGACCTCGAGCCCGAGCCCGTGCCCGGTTCCGTGGAAGAACCCCTGCCAGCAGCCATCGCGGATTTCGGTCGGGTAGCCCTGTTCGGCAAAATACGCTTTGATCGATTCGTGAATCACGGCCCCCTGGTTGCCCGGTTTCATTTTCTCGAGGGCCATGGCCTGCCCGGCGAGGCAGGTTTTCCAAAGCTTGCGCCCGGCTTCCGTTGCTTTCCCGCGGACGACCGTGCGCGTGATGTCCCCGAAGTATCCCGAGCGGGTGTCGCGCGGAAAAATATCGAGGATGATCAGTTCGTTCGCGCGGAGCGGCCCCGACCCGCGCCCGTGGGGGTCGCACGCCTGGTCTCCGCCCGCGACGATCGTGTCCCCCCGCGCCTCCCCTCCGGCGCGGACGATCTCCATCTCGATTTCGGCGCGCAGCAACTCCGAGGTGAGAATCCGGCGGCCGCGAACCAGAAGCCCGTCTTTGCGCGGGACGGCGGACCTGAGCACGTCCATCGCCCGCTCCATCCCGGCCTCCGCGATCCGGATAGCGGCCTCGATCGCTCGGATCTCCGCGCGGGATTTGATCTCCCTCTCCGGAAAAAATGATCCTTTGGCGGGTTTCAGCCGCACCCCTTCTTTTTTCAGCAGCCTCGACAGGCCGAGCGGAAAATCCGCCGGCACCACCACGCCGCGCGCCTTGTTCGCGCGAAGCCAGGCAGCGACGACACGCGCATACGCGGGCATCTTCTTTTTCCCGCCCTGAACTTTTTTCTCGGCCTCCGAAAACGAATCCACGCGGTCCACCTTCGCCTCCCGGCGGCCGCGGTCGAGTTCGAGATCCGAAAGCAGCAGGAGTTTTTCGTCCCCATCCTGGAGAAAAACAAAGGAATCCGGCGCGCGGAACCCCGTGGCATAAAGCAGATCGGCGGAGACTTCGCTGGAGGCGACGATGAGTTTGGGACGCGGCATGGTAAAAGTTTTCAGTGTTCAGTTTTCAGAAAAAAGAGAATCTGTTGACTGAACACTGAACACTGGACACTGAACACTTCAAATTGATGTATCGCTGGACACGCCTGAGTTCGCAGAAGTGGGAGGACGCCTGGGACGAGCGGCTGCAGTTTCTCGGGCCCGGCCGGGTCGCGATGGTCACCTGGCCGGATTCGAAAGCTCTGAAGATCGAGGCCTTTACCGACAAGCGAACCGCCGGGACTCTCGCCAAGCGGTTTGGCGGACGTGTGACAAAAGTCGCCTCCCATATCTGGACGGAGAAACAATCCCGGCCCCGCGCCCCGCTGGCGATCCGCGGGAAGTTGTGGGTCCATTCCGACGAAGCCTCGTGGAAGCGGTCAAAAAAGAAAACCGGGGCGTTTTGGATCCCGGCCGGAATGGCCTTCGGCACCGGCGATCATGCCACGACGGCCACCTGCCTCCGCCTGCTCTGCGACGTGGCGAAGGGCCTGCCCGATGGCTGGCGCGCGATGGATGCCGGGACCGGGAGCGGAATCCTCGGGATCGCCGCGGAAAAGCTCGGGGCCTCGGCGGTCGAAGCGTTTGATTTCGACCCCGTCTGCGTGCGTATCGCCAGGGAGAATGCGCGGAACAACGGCTGCCGCCGGATCCGGGTCGCGAAGGCCGACGCGCGGAAAACCGCTTCCTTCCATCGCGCGGACGTCATCGTCGCCAACCTCTTCAGCGAGCTCCTTCTCGCATCCGCTCCCGGGTTCGCGCGCAAACTTCCCCCGGGCGGATGGCTGATTTTTTCCGGCGTTCTGCGAAAGCAGTCGGGGGAAGTCTGCGCCAAGCTGGCCTGCATGGGGTTCGAGCCGCCCCGCATCGTCGCCCGCGGGAAATGGTGCGCGGGGGTCGCCCGCCTGAAAACCAAAAAAAGCAGATAGTCAAACCATGTTCAAAGCTCTTCCGCGCCGGTTTTCTCCATTTCAAATTTCGCATTCCGCATTAATCTCCAAGCCATGACCGCGCTCGGCATCGATATCGGTGGGACAGGCATCAAAGGCGCCCCGGTGGATGTGGGGACCGGCGAACTGCTCGCCGGGCGCTTCAGGATCCCGACCCCACACCCTGCGCTCCCGAATGCGGTGGCCGATGTCGTCGAGAAAATTGCAAAACACTTCGGTTATTCCGGCCCGGCCGGCATCACGTTTCCGGCCATCATCAAGAAGGGCGTGGTTTACTCGGCCACCAACGTGGACAAGTCGTGGATCGGCACAGACGCGGCGAAACTCTTTCGCAGCCACCTCGGCGGCCCGGTGACCGTGGTCAACGACGCCGACGCCGCTGGCATCGCCGAAATGCATTTCGGTGCCGGGCGCGGCAGGGACGGGGTCGTCATCCTCCTCACGTTTGGAACCGGGATCGGGTCCGCGATTTTCCACAACGGAAAACTCCTGCCCAATTCCGAATTCGGCCACATCCAGATCCGCGGAAAGGACATCGAAAAACGCGCGTCGGAGAAGGCCCGCGAAGAAAAAGGGCTCAGCTGGAAAAAATGGGCCAGGCGCGTCAGCGACTACCTCGCCTCTCTCGAAAAACTTTTTTCGCCCGACCTTTTCATCATCGGCGGCGGGGTCAGCAACAAGCCGGAAAAATTCCTGCCGTTCCTGGCCTCGAAGACCGAGGTCGTCGTCGAGGCCGCCCAGATGCGGAACGAGGCAGGCATCATCGGTGCCGCATGCCTCGCCATCCACCCGCAAGGATCGATGCCGCCGGTTTCCTAGCCCCGTATCCACCGAAGCCCGATAATTTTCCCTCAGCGGCTCGCACCATGAAGCAACCTGACGCATAAAAAATCCAATAAAACTTTTAAAATATGCAACTGTATATCTTTTTAAGTTTTGCATCTATCATATTTACATTTACTTACAATAGAACAACCAGTTGTGAAAAAAATGCAATTATTTGTTGACATCCTCGCGAAATTTCATATAATGCTCTCAAGATGAAAACAAAAACTTACCAAATCCTTGCAGCAACATTGGTCGCCGGGGCTCTATCGAATCTTCCTGTGTTCGCCGGTTATGTGGACATTACGGTCAACGACGGGGCTCCGAGTTCGAATTACGGGACAGATCCGAGGCCGGGCATCAACGAGTCCGGCCAGGTGGCCGCCAACTGCGTGGCCGACGCGAGCTGGGACCTGCGGGCGATGGCCTTCGACGTGAACACCAACAAACTGATGGTCGTGAGCGGATTCAACCCGACCGCGCTCAACGAGGGTATCGGGATCGGCGACATCTTCATCGACACCAACAAATCCTACACCGTCCCCTCCCGCCCGAGCGGCGTGGGCGACGGCTACTTCACCTACGCCAATTCGACGGCCGGGTATGAATACGCCATCCACCTCATCGACCCGGCGACCGGCAACCTGAGCTACAACATCGCCGCCCTCAGCGGGGCTTCGATCCTGCAGTCCACCGGATATGCGCAGAACGCGCTCAGCGACCCGGCGAAGCTGATCCCGAGCGGCGCCGACAAAATCGTCTCGAGCGGGCTCTTCGATTTGACGACCAAAACCGACGCCCAGGTCCTGGCGGATCTCGGGATCAACATCGGGACAAACGGCGGGACCAACTACGTGTTCACGTTCGATCTGTCCTCGGTCTCGCTGGCGAACGGGGCGACATTCCGCCTCACCGAAATGTGCGGCAACGACCTGCTGGTCGGCCAGCTCGCCGCCGGTGCCGCCGTGGCCGCCGTGCCCGAAACCAGCACTTGGGTCATGGGCTTCCTCGCCCTTGGCGCCGTCGCGTTCATGGTCCGCCGCCGCCCGTCCGCCGCATGACTTTCCCCACAGGCACCCGTGCGTTTGGTTTGGAACGAGACCAGGCGCACGGCGTGAATCGGGCCGCGCAAATTCTCTGCTGGCCTTTTCTCCGGCGGTGTGGTGCGATCCGGAAAATCCCACGAAACCGATGTCCGCCCGATTGACCCTCATCCTGATTGCGGCGACCGCGATGGCGACCGGATGCGCCACCGGCGCGAAAAAACCCGCGCCCGCGCCCGGCGACGCGGCGTTTAAAAAGCTGGAGGTGGCAGGCGTCAAACTCGGGGACGGAAAGACGGCGCTCCGCAAATTCGGCAGCGCCAAGAAAAGCCCGTTGTCTGGAGGCGACCGCGAGGTTTACGAGATCTACAAACCGAATCCCTACATCAGCATGCTCGTGCTGACGTTCCAGGACGGCCGGGTGCGGAAGATGGAGCTCCGGTATTTCCAGGGGCCGACGGAACACACTTACATGACCGCCGGGGGCTGGGAGGGGCTGCGGGATTATCTCGTCAAAAGGTTCGGCCCTCCGGCGAGGACCGGGGCCGCCGTGCCCCAGTTGAGCGACCTGCACCAGAACGCGGGCTACTCGAAATTCAACGGCGAGTGGGTCTTCCCCAAGAGCGAACACCGCATCCACTACATCGCGCTGGCCGATGCCAAGGGCGGGGTCGCGGCGGTCACTTTCCTCGACACGAGCGCCAAAAAAACCGCTCCCGCCGGGACGGTTTCGGGCGCGGGCGACCGGGGGCCCAATCCGGGATTTTAATGCCGGCCGCAAATTTGCTCTTGCGTGCCGCCCTGAATTCCTCTCATCCTGCGCACGCTCTTATTGGTGACACGTTGAACATGCATTTTTCTATTCGCAAAAGCTGATTCATGCCGCGCATGAAACCAACTTTCCGTGCACCGTGCCCGTTGTTCAAGCGTGTCGGGACAAGCCTGTCCTCAAACAAAACCCGGAGGCCCTATTAACTTAAAGGATATTCGAATCAACGAACGGATCCGCGCCCGCGAAGTGCGCGTGATCGTCGCATCAAACAACGAGCAACTCGGCGTCCTGCGCCTCGACGAGGCGATCCGCAGGGCCAGGAGCATGGGGCTGGATCTGGTGGAAATCGCCCCGAATGCGCAGCCGCCGGTTTGCCGGATCGTGGACTTCGGGAAATTCCGCTACGACCTCTCGAAGCAGGAGAAGGACAAGAAGCAGACGACGACCAAGGTCAAGGAGATCAAGTTCCGGGTGAACATCGACGAGCACGACTATCTCACCAAGGTCCGCCACGCCGAGGACTTCCTCGACAAGGGCAACAAAGTCAAAGTCCACCTGCAGTTCCGCGGCCGCGAAATGGCGCACCAGGAGTTAGGCGTGCTCGTCGTCAAGCGGGTCCGCGAGGACCTCGCGGGGATGGCCCACGTCGATATGGAGCCCAAGCTTGTCGGGCGCGCGATCGGCATGACCTTGAGCCCGCTGCCGGCCGGGAAAAGGCACCGGAAATTCAGCAAGCATGGAGAAGTCCTCGAGCCGGAACCCGTGGACCATGACGATGCCGAATAGCCGACGGCTGTTTCTCTTCGACATCGACGGCACGTTGATCACTTCCGGCGGCGCCGGGGAAACCGCCCTGATCGAGGCGATGGCGCAGCGGTTCGGCGTCCAGGAAGACTTGAAAGGCATCACGCTCGCCGGGGCCACCGATGCCTTGATCGCCGTGGCGCTTCTCGAAAAGCACGGCCTCGAGGCATCGCCGGAAAACACGGTCGCCCTGCTGGACAGTTACCTGCATTTTCTCGGCCCGAGCATGCCCAGGCATTCCGGCCGCTTGCTTCCCGGAATTCTTCCGCTTCTCGATGCTCTGAAGCAACGGCCGGATGCTGTCCTCGCGCTCCTCACCGGAAACATGGTCCGGGGGGCGGAAATCAAGCTCGGCCACTACGGGGTCTGGGACTATTTCGAGTTCGGCGCCTTCGCCGACGACCACCACGACCGCAACGAGCTTGGGAAATTCGCCAGAGCCCGCGCGACCGAAAAACACGGGGTCTCGTTCGAGCCCGGCCAGATTTTTGTCATCGGAGACACTCCGCGCGACATCGAATGCGGGCGCGCGATCGGTGCCCGAACCGTCGCCATCGCCACCGGAAATTACGACCGGGCCTCGCTGGCCGGCCTTTCGCCGGATTTTCTCTTCGAGGACTTTCGTGACACCAAGACGGTTTTGGAGGCCCTTTTTTCCTGAAAACCTATCGGGATGAGATGTTTTACAATGTTCTGTGTTTCTGATATCTAGATATAAACGAATGCCTCCGGCGCAGGAAACCGGTTGACATTCGGAACCGCATCCACATCATGCCATGCAAATGAGCTCCCAGAAAAACGAGAGTGCCGACCTCGTGAAGAACTCTGTTCTCTATAAAGAATTTCTCGCCGAGAGGGAAGAAATCCTCCGGCACAAGTGGATCGAAAGCGAAAAACTCGGGCAGGATATCGGCTTCGAACGCGCCCTGCTGGACTGGATCGTGAAGTATCGCTCGACATGGCGAAGCGACCGTTCCCGCCAAGCAAAAGCTTAACCCAACTGATAATCAGCAGCCTTTAATGTGCTCCCGAGAGGGCACGAAGGAGAAAATGTTGCAAAAGACAGAACGCATCGAGATGGATGCGGACGCGATCGAAAAAGCGATCCGCCGGATGGCTCATGAAATCATCGAGCACCAAGCGGATTTGGAGGCGCTGGTGCTTGCGGGAATCCCCACGCGGGGAGTCGAGGTGGCGCGGCGGCTGGCCGACCACATCGAGAAAATCGAGCAGAAACGCCCGTTTCTTGCCACGCTGGACATCTCGATGCACCGCGACGACCTTTCGACGAGGGGCAAAGTCACCGCGCCGGTTCCCACCCAGCTCCCGGTCGATCTCGACGGCCGTCCGGTCGTCATGGTGGACGATGTCTTTTTTACGGGCCGGAGCTGCCGGGCGGCCCTCGATGCGCTGGCCTCGTTCGGCCGCCCGTCGCAGATCCAACTGGCCGTTCTGGTGGATCGCGGCCACCGGGAACTTCCGATCCGCGCCGACTATGTCGGAAAGAACCTCCCCACCACGCGCGGCGAAAAAATCCGCGTGCGCTTTGAAAATCTCGACGGCGTCCCGGACTCGGTGAAGGTGGTCTGCCCATGAAAACCTGGACGCGCAAAGATCTGATCGGGCTCGACGACCTCGGCGCGGAGGAAATCCAGTTCCTGCTCGACACGGCCACCGCGTTCAAAGGGGTCGGCGAGCGGAGCCTGAAAAAAGTCCCCGCACTCCGCGGAAAGACGCTCGTGAATTTTTTTGTCGAGCCGAGCACCCGCACCCGCACCTCGTTCGAGATCGCGGCCATGCGCCTGAGCGCAGATGTCGTCAACATCACGGCGACGGCCTCGAGCCTGCAGAAAGGGGAGACGCTCAAGGACACCGCGCTGAATCTGCAGGCGCTCCACGCCGACATCATCGTGCTGCGGCACAGCTCGGCGGGCTCGCCGAGGTTTTTGGCGGACCGGTTGGAGTCCTGCATCATCAATGCCGGCGACGGCTCGCACGAGCATCCGACCCAGGGGCTCCTGGATATTTTCACGATGAGGCAGAAGCACGGGAGGATCGCCGGGCTGAACGTGCTGATCGTCGGAGACATCCTCTTCAGCCGCGTCGCGCGCTCGAACATCCACGGGCTCGTGAAGCTCGGCGCGAAAGTCACCCTCGTCGGCCCGACCACGCTCGTCCCCGCCGGCTTTGAAAAGCTCGGCGTGCGCGTCGCCCACCGCTTGGACGACGTGCTCGAGGGCGCGGACGTGATCAACCTTCTGCGCATCCAGCACGAGCGGCAGCGGAAGGAATACTTTCCCGGGCTCGGCGAATACATCTCGCTCTTCGGCCTGACCAAAGCCCGCGCCGCCCGGCTCAAGCCGGGCTGCCTGATCATGCACCCGGGCCCGATCAACCGCGGCGTCGAAATCGACAGCGAGGTCGCCGACGGCGCGAGCAGCGTGATCCTGGAGCAGGTGACGAACGGGATCGCCGTCCGCATGGCGGTCCTCTACCTCTGCGCCGGCGGGGCCGGCCTCCCGACATGAAAAATCTTCACATCAAAAACGGGCGGGTCATCGACCCGGCGAACCGGCGCGACGAGAAGGCCGACGTGTTCGTCGTGGGCGGGCGGATTTCGAAGAAGGCGCCGGCCGGGGAATGCGAAACCCTCGACGCCTCCGGGCTCGTCGTCGCGCCGGGGCTGATCGACATCCACGTGCACCTGCGCGAGCCCGGCCAGTCGCACAAGGAAACGGTCGCCACCGGCACGCGCGCGGCGGCGGCGGGCGGGTTCACCAGCGTGGTCGCCATGCCGAACACCTCGCCGGCAGCGGACAGCTCGGCCACCATCGCGTGGATTCGCGAGCGCGCAAAAGCGAACGCGTGTGTGAACGTTTTTTGCACCGGTGCCATCACGAAGGGACTCGCCGGCGAGGAGCTGGCGCCGTTCGGCTCGCTTGCGGCGGCGGGGGTTGTCGCGCTCACCGATGACGGGCGCTGCGTGCAGAACCACGAGGTCATGCGCCGGGCCGTCGAATATGCGCGGATGTTCGGCCTGCCGGTCATGGACCACTGCCAGGATTATTCGCTGGTCGGCGACGGCGTCATGCACGAGGGCGAGTGGAGCCTGAGGCTGGGGCTCCCCGGATGGCCGCGCATGGGAGAGGAAATGATCGTGGCCCGGAACATCATGCTGGCCGAGCTTTGCCGGTCGCCGATCCATTGCCAGCACATCAGCTCCGGCGGCAGCGTGCGCCTTCTCCGCGAGGCCCGCAAACGCGGGATCCCGGTTTCCGGCGAAGTCTGCCCGCACCACATCGCCCTCACGGACGCCTCGTTGAGCGGCTTTGACACGAACTTCAAAATGAACCCCCCACTGCGTGCGCAGGAGGACGTGGAGGAGATCATCGGGGGGATCGCCGACGGCACGCTCAACATCCTTTGCAGCGACCATGCGCCGCACGCCTTGTATGAAAAAGAGGTCGAGTTCGATCGCGCCCCGTTCGGGATTACCGGGCTCGAGACCGAGTTCTCGGCGTTCTGCGATATCCTTGTCCACAAGCGCAAAGCGATCTCGTTGGAGCGGCTCATCGAACTCTACACGCTCGAACCCGCGAAGCTCCTGAGCCTCGATCGCGGGACGCTTTCCGAAGGCGCTCCCGGCGACGTGACGCTGATCGATCCGGATTTGGAATGGACGTTCGACAAGAACGCTTCTCAATCGCTTTCGCATAACACCCCCTTCGACAATTGCACCTGGAAGGGCCGGGCTGTCGCGACAATCGTCTCGGGCAAAATCGTCTGGCAGGCCGCCAAGTGAGGGCGGGGATGAGCGGCTCCGGCAAAGTGGAGCAGGTGTCCCGCCTGCTGTTCTTCCGGCAGACAGGCAACCGGGACGGTCGCCCCACGTCCCAGATCCGCCGGATTTTCAGGCCGGAGAGCGCATGAATATGCTCATAGCATTTCTGGCAAGAATCCTCCTTTTGGTTGCCCTGGGTTACCTGCTCATCTGCCTGTATGTGTTCGTCCGTCAGCGGGCGATGCTCTATCACCCGCAGGCGGTTTCCGAGGAACTGATGGAGCAGCGGGCGCGCGAGGCCGGAATGTCCCGGTGGCTCGACAAAAGCGGAAAGCCGCTCGGCTGGATGACCGGCGGCGAGGAGAAGGAAATTCCGGTCGTGATTTTCCAGGGCAATGCCGGGAATGCCCTCGACCGCCTGTTCTTGATCGAGCGCCTCCGCGCGGCGGGAGCAGCAGGGCGGATCCATGTGGCGGATTATCCCGGCTACGGCTCTGCCCCTGGCAGCCCATCCCAGCAAAGCCTCACGGAGACGGCGCTCCTGGCTCTGGACGCCATGCCCGGACGCGCGATTGTGGTCGGTGAGTCGCTCGGCACGGGAGTCGCCGCCCAAGGCGCGGCGGGCCGTCCCGACAAAGTGCGGGGGTTGATTTTGATCGCCCCGTTCGAGTCCATGACCTCCGCTGCCGCGCACCATTACCCATGGCTGCCCGTCCGGGCGCTTTTGTTCGACCGCTTCGATTCGGCAGCCGCGTTGAAAACATTCCCCGGCCCGGTCGCCATCATCGTGGCGGACGACGATGAGACGACACCTCCGGACGGAGCCCACCGGCTCTTTGCGGGGCTGCCCGGACCGAAAAAACTTTTCGAAGTGAAAAACGCCGGGCACAACGAGGCGGCCTCGAATCTTTCCGCCGAAGAATGGCGGGAAGTCTGGAGATTCGCGGCCGCACGTTCCTAAGGTAAAGAGGTTTGTCCCTCCACGACCGACCGGTCTGATCGCGCGGATGGTATCAGCCTTCCGCCGAGGCGGCTTTCAATTCGAGCTTCGAGACCCGGTGGATCAGCCACGCGGCGACGTCGAAATCGTCGCCGAGCGCCGAGAGCGCGAGCTTCGACGGGGCGGGGTGCTTTTCGATGGCGGCGGAAAACCGGCTGCGGATTTCCTCGGTGGCCGCGCTGTGGTGTTTGCTTTCCTCGTGGAATTTTCCGACGTCTCCCTGGTCGAGCGTGGAGGTGGCCCGCGCGGCGAGGGCGATCGCATTTTGCAGCCATTTCTGGAGCCCGGCCGCGATCTTCGCTTCCTCCGGCGGCAGCGCGGCGAACGCGTCCGCAAACTCCCCGACCGCCTCGCCGATGTGGCGGATCGTGTGCAGCCACGCGCGCAGGCGCTGGAGCCGCAGCGATTGCCCTGCGTCCAGCGAGCTTTCCGAGGCCAGCCGCACGCAGAAATTTTCGATCGCGGCCCCGAGTTCGATGAACGCGGGCGAGGTGTGGATTTCGGGGTCGGAGGAGTCGCGCCCGCTCGAACCTACGCTCACGCCGGAGAGCAGGCGGCCGAGTTCTTTCGGCAGAAGATCCAGCGCCGAGGCCGGATCGGCGAGGGCTTGCTTGGTCAGAAATTGCGGCTCCCCGGGCCGCGCCTTCGGGTCGTTCGGCCACAGTTTTTTCAGAAACCGCGCGCAGGCCGGCAGGAACGGCATCAGGACGAGCGCGGGCAGCAGGTTGGAAAGCAGGAAGACCATGGCGAGCTGGACCGACGGCTCGCCGCCCACCATGCGCAGCAGGGCGCCGACCAGCGGGATGCCCGCCTGTTCGAGGTAAAAAAGCAGCATCATCAAAACCCCGCTCACCGCGCAGAAAAGATCCTCCATCCGGACCAGCCTCAGGGCGTCGCCCGTCATGCCGACCGAAAGAAAAAGCCGGAGGATGATCGCCCCGAGATTCGTGCCGTAGATGACCGGCATGGCCTCCGGAACCGGGAGAGCTCCAGCACCCGCGAGCGTGATCACGAGCATCGCGGCCCCGGTGTTCGACTGCAGGATCGCGGCCGCCGCGATGCCGCACGCGAAGGCGAGGCCCGACGATCCCAGCGCGGCATCGAGGCCGGAGCGGAACCATGCCTCGTTCTTGAGGGGGGCCGCGCCCGCGCCCATTTCCCCGAGGGCAAAAAGGATCATGCCCACGCCGAGCAGGGCTCCGGCGATCGTGTTCCAGGGCTTGGCGCGCACCGAACCCATGAAGATCCCGGCGCCCCCGACGAGGCAGGCCACGAACGGGTGGATGTTCACGGCCGCGAGGAAGGCGAGCGCCGTGAGCCCGACATTGCACCACACCACGACGATCCTCGCCGCGGACGTCTGGATCAACCCGCTGCCGACCATGCTCACCAGGATGAACGTGACCGCGGTCGCGCTCTGCATGAGTGCCCCGGCCACCAGCCCGAGCAGGGACGCCAGCCATGGCGTGTGCGTGGCGGATTTCACCAGGTTCCGGAACCCGCCGCCGCTGAGTTGCCGCAGGTTCTGGCCGACGAGCTGGAGCCCGAGAAAGAACAGCCCCAGCCCGAGAATGAGGCTGTTCAAGGGGGGCATGGACATGCGCGCATCCTCGCGTGGGCCGCCCGCGTTTTGCAAGGGGGATTCCATGCGGGCACATTTTTTCCTCATCATTGGCCCGCGGATCGTTTAGCGTGCGAGGATGTCTTCTTTGGCAGAGAAATACCGCGATTTTGTGATTCCGACCTACGGGAGGTTCGATCTCGATATCGCGCGCGGATCGGGGTGCCGGGTCTGGGATTTTGACGGGCGGGAATTTTTGGATTTCGGGGCCGGCATCGCGGTCTGCTCGCTCGGGCACGCGCACCCGGAAATCACGGAGGCCATTTCGAAGCAGGCCGCGACGTTGGTCCACACGTCGAACCTCTACCGCACCGCGCCGCAGGCGGAGCTGGCCGAGCGGCTGGTCGGGATCACGGGGCCGGGGAAAGTCTTTTTTTGCAACAGCGGGGCCGAGGCGAACGAAGGCCTCATCAAGCTCGCCAGGCGGTTCGGGAGCGCGACAAAGCGGCACGAAATCCTGACCTTCGACGGCTCGTTCCACGGCCGGACGATGGCCGGGATCTCGGCCACCGGGCAGCAGAAAGTCAAAATCGGGTTCGGCCCGCTTTTGGACGGATTCCGCCACCTGCCGTTCGGCGATCTCGACGCCGTGAAGGCCGCCGTCGGCCCGTCCACGGTTGCGATCCTTGTCGAGCCGGTGCAGGGCGAGGGCGGGATCCACATTGCCCGCGAGGCCTTTCTGGCCGGGCTCCGGGAGCTTTGCGACCAGCGCGGCCTGCTTCTGCTTTTCGATGAAATCCAGTGCGGGCTCGGGCGGACCGGCGAGTGGTGCGGATGGAAAAGCCTCGCCCCGAAGGTCCGTCCGGACGGTGTTTCTTGGGCCAAAGGGATTGCGAACGGATTTCCTCTGGGCGCGTTCTGGGTTGGCAGCGGACAACGGGATGATCGCGGGCCCCTGTGCGATTTGCTCGGGCCCGGAAGCCACGGCACGACATACGGCGGAAACCCGGTGGCCTGCGCGGCCGCGTTGAAAGTCCTCGAGATCGTCGCGCGGGACAACCTCCGCGCCTCGGCGGTCGAACTCGGTGCCCGGCTCGTCTCCGCCGTGCGCGACGCCCGCATCCCGCATGTTTCCGAAATCCGCTCGATCGGGCTCATGGTCGGGGTCCAGCTCGACAAGGAGTCGTTCCCGCAGGGGCCTCGCCCTCCGGCCCTGGAGGTGGTCGTGCGCTCGATGGACGAGGGCCTGCTGGCGATTCCGGCAGGCGAAACGGTCGTGCGGTTCCTTCCCCCGCTCAATGTCACCGCGGACGAAATCGACGAGGCGGTAAAAAGGTTTGCGGTGGCGATCGGGAAATTGGAAAACGGAGCGGGCCCTGCTCCCACCCACCACGCTTGAATGAAAAACCTTCTCTCGGTTGAGTCGCTCGACGCGGCGGAGATCACCGCCATCCTGGAATCTGCCGCGGTCATGAAATCCACCCGCGGACGGCATGCCGCGCACCCCCTGCGCGACCAGTGCTGGGCGCTGATGTTTTCCAAGTCCTCGACCCGAACCCGCGTGTCGTTCGAGACCGGAATCCGGGAGCTCGGCGGCGCCGTCATGTTCTTGGCGGCGGACGACATCCAGCTCGGCCGCGGCGAACCGATCTGCGACACCGCGAGGGTCATGGGCCGGATGCTTCACGGGGCGGTGATCCGGACGTTCGCGCAGAAAGATGTCGAGGACTTCGCCTCGTTTGGCGGGATCCCGACCATCAACGCCCTCACCGACGAGGAGCACCCCTGCCAGATCCTCTCGGATTTGTTCACCGTCACCGAGACGCACGGCCCGCTCGAGGGGCAGCGGGTCGCGTTCATCGGAGACGGCGACTGCAATGTCGCGCGCTCGTGGATCTGGGCGGCGGCCCGCATGGGATTCGAGCTTCGCATCGCGTCCCCGGAGGGTTTTCAGCCGGCCCCCGAATTGCTGGCAAAAGCGGGAGGCCGGATCTCCGTCACCTCGGATCTCCGCGAAGCCGCCGCGGGCTCGACCGTCCTCTACACCGACGTGTGGGTGAGCATGGGAAAAGAGCAGGAATCCGCCCACCGGATCGCGCAGCTCCAAGGTTACCAGATCAACGGCGATCTCTGCAAACTGGCTCCCGGCGCCCTGGTCATGCACTGCCTGCCCGCCTACCGGGGCAAAGAAATCGACGCCGCGACATTCGAGCAGAATGCCGACACCATTTTCCGGCAGGCGGAAAACCGCCTCCATGCCCAGAAGGCCATCCTCTCCCTTCTGGTGGAATAGGAGCCGCCATGCCGAGCATCTCACCGGGCCGATTCTTTCCCAGCGGATCTCCGCGGGCGAAGCTGTTCCTGTTCGCGGGATTGATCCTGCTGGTGCCGGGAGTGCTGCTCCTTGCCTCCTCCGCGCTGACGGCCAAGCTGGTTTCGGGCCTGGTGCTTTTTGACGGCGGCCTGCTGGCCCTCGGGCTTGCCGCCGTCGGGATTATTGCGTCCCGGCGGACGCCCGCCCCTCCGGCGAACCCTCCGCAGGAGGAACTGGAGAACCGCGAGGCATTGCTCCTGAGCGTTCTCGACAGCGCTTCCGAGGGGATCATGGCCTTCCGGAGCCTGAGGAATGAAAAGGGCGCCATCTCGGATTTCATCGTGGTCCTCGCGAACAAGGCCGCCGGCAAGCTGATGAACCAGGAATCCAAGGGCATGCTGGGCAAATGCCTGCTGGGTCTTTTTCCCGGGAACCTCTCCGAGGGGCTGTTCGACCGCTATGTCCAAGTCGTGGAAACCCGGACCGGGGAACAGTTCGAAGCGTTCGACGGGCACGAAGACGTCCGGGCCTGGTTTCACATCGCGGTGGAGCCATGGTCGGACGGGTTTGTCGTCACTTTCGAGGAGATCAGCCAGCGGATGCGCGTCGAGCAGGAGCTGAAAGCGAGCATCGAGGAACTGGAACGGTTCAACAGGGCGATGATCGGACGGGAGAGCCGCGTCCTCGAAATGAAATCCGAGGTGAACCTGCTCCGCTCCCGTCTGGGGCTGCCGCCGGAATACAAAGTGGATCTCTGCGATGACCCCTGAAAGCCAGTCCCAGCACTATTTGCAGGCCGTCGCGGATGCGCTGACGATCCTTCTCGAGCCGGGAAGTTTTGCGTCCAGAACGACGAGTTTTCTCGGGCGGCTGGGGTCGGCGGCGGGCGTGGACAGGGCGTATTACTTCGAGAACGACGCGGGAAGCGCACCTCTCACGTGCAGCCAGCGCAGCGAGTGGGTGAGGGAAGGGATCTCGCACGAACTCCTCAATCCCGTTCTGCAAAACGTCTGCTACGAATCGGTTCTTCCCGGAATGCTCTCGGTGCTCTCCACCGGCACGACATTTTCCATCCTCGCCCGGGAATCCAAGTCTCCGCTGCGGGAGATCATGGTCGCCCAAGATATCCTCTCGCTGGCGTTGATGCCCGTCCACTCGCGCGGGGAGTTCATCGGGTTCATCGGGTTCGACGATTGCCGCACGGAACGGATCTGGAAAGCGGATGAGATGGAATCGCTGCGCGCGGCTGCGGCGGGTCTGGGGAGCGCGATCATGCGGCACAAGATGGAGGAGTCGATGTCCATCCGCACCGAGGAACTCACGAGAAGCAGAAGGGTGGCATTGAGCCTCATGGAGGATGCCCAAAAAGCCGTCGCCGCTTCGGAGCGGGCGAACATGGCCAAGTCGGCTTTCCTCGCCATGATGAGCCACGAGATCCGGACGCCTCTCAACGGGGTCCTCGGGTTCACCGACCTCCTTCTCGCCGAAAACCTCCCCGCCCACCAGGCGGAGCTGGTTTCGACAATCCGGAGCTGTGGGAATTCCCTGCTCGGGCTGATCAACGACATCCTGGATCTTTCGAAGATCGAATCGGGCCGGATGGATCTGGAGATGCTCCCGTGCTCGCCCTCCGAGTGCCTGCGCGACGTGCTCGCTTCCTTCGAGCCTTCGCTCAGGTCAAAAAAACTTTCCATCACGTCCCATGTCGGGGATTCGGTCCCTGCCGAGCTCGTCACCGACCCGAAACGGTTCCGGCAAATCTTTTTCAACCTTGTCGGCAATGCCATCAAGTTCACTTCCGAAGGCGGGATCACTGTCCGGGTTGACGCCACGTCCACTCCGGGTGGGCGCCTGCTGCTCGGCTGCGAAGTGGCCGATACCGGGATCGGGATCCCCGAGGATGAGCAGCAGCGGATCTTCGAGGTGTTCGGGCAGGCCGACCCCTCGATCCACCGCCGGTTTGGCGGCACCGGGCTCGGCCTGGCCATCTGCCGGAAACTGGTCGAGACCATGGGCGGGAACATCTCCGTCGAGAGCGCTCCCGGCAAAGGAACCTCGTTCAAGTTCGCCATCCCCGCCTACAGAACCCAGAAAGTCCAGCGGGTCGAGCCCGCCGTGCCGGCTTCGTCCCGGGCCGACATGGGGAGGCTGCGGATTCTTGCCGTCGATGATGTGCCGACGAACATCCGCCTGATGTCCGGGATCCTGAAAAACCTGGGATGCGAGACGGCCACCGCCGTGGACGGGGAACAGGCGGTCCAGCTCGTGGGAGAAAACGGGTTCGACGTGATCTTCATGGATGTGCTCATGCCGGTTTGCGACGGCCTGGAGGCGACCCGGATGATCCGGAAACTCGAGAGCGAAATCCCGTCGCGCAGGCCCGCTTACATCGTCGCGCTCACGGCGGATGCGTTCCCCGAGAACAAAGTCCGGTGCCTCGAAGCAGGCATGGATGAGTTCCTGACAAAGCCCCTGCGCATGGACCTGATCCGCGCGGCGATCGAGCGGGGAATCAAAAAAGTCCCGCGATAGGAGGTTGCTCCCCTCCTCCGGTCGGCACGTAGTTTGCGACGAACTCCCTCCGGAATTCCGCGAATGTCCCCGCAACGATGTGCCCGCGCGCCCGCCGGGCGAGGTTCAGGTAAAAATGCAGGTTGTGGATCGTGAGGAGGCGCAGGCCGAGGATTTCACCGGCTTTCACCAGGTGCCGGAGGTAGGCGCGCGAAAAGTTCCGGCAGGCGTGGCACGCGCAGGTTTCCTCGATCGGTCCGGGATCCCCGGCGAACGGCGCATTTTTCAAATTGATGGTGCCGAGTTCCGTGAACGCGGTCCCGTTCCTTGCGAGCCGGGTGGGCAGGACGCAGTCGAACATGTCCACTCCTCTCGCGATCATCTCGATGATCTGCGGGGGGGTTCCGAGCCCCATGGCATACCGCGCATGATCCGAGGGAAGGAAGGGAGCCGCGCTCTCGATCGCGCGAAACATTTCCTCCTCGGGCTCGCCGACGCTCACCCCGCCGATCGCATACCCGTCGAACCCGATCTCCACCAGCCCGCGCGCGCTTTTTTCCCGGAGGTCCGCATACCCGGAGCCCTGGGTGATCCCGAAAACCAATGGCCGCGTGCCATCCGGCTGCGACGCCCACCAGTCCTTGCAGCGCCGCGCCCACCGGAGCGTGAGGTCCAGGCTCTTCGCGGCAGCGTCATGCGTGCACGGATGCGGCGGGCATTCGTCGAAGGCCATGACGATATCCGAGCCGAGGTCGCGCTGGATTTCCATCGATGTCTCCGGCCCGATAAAGGTCGGCGTCCCGTCAAGGTGGTTTTGAAAATGCACCCCTTCCTCGGTGATCTTCCTCAGCTTCGCCAAGGAGAACACCTGGAATCCCCCGCTGTCGGTCAGGATCGGACGGTCCCAGGACATGAACCGGTGGAGTCCGCCGAGCCTCGCAATCAGCTTCTCTCCCGGCCGCACATGCAGGTGGTAGGTGTTTCCCAGGATGACCTGCGCATCGACCGACCGCAGCTCGTCGGGCGACATCGCCTTCACCGTCGCCTGCGTCCCCACGGGCATGAAGACCGGAGTCCGTATCTCCCCGCGCCGGGTTTTCAAAACGCCAGCCCGCGCGCCGGACTCTTCCGCGACCAGCGTGAATGCCTTCATGTGAATGGAGTTTTGCCCAGAGACCTCACTCCGCAAAGCGGAAAATGCCGTTCTCCGCGTGCGGCGGCTAGAGGGTCGATTTTCGGACCCTCGTCTCCACTGTGCCTGAGCGGTGGAACGTCAAATCGGCGCTCATCGAAACTCCCCACGGGCCAGCGATTAGCTGGACGAAATATATTTTACAAGGCTCCGTAGATCTCGCTGTGATGTCCGAGACCAAATTATTCGGTGAGCCATGTCGCCAATTGCTTTTTGATTTCTTCGTGAGGGATGGTGTCTCCATGGTCGATGTCATCGATGCCTTTTTGAATCGCCGCCATAAACTCCACGCGATCAGCAATTTGATCAATTGAAGCATCATCAGGAAGCTCCTGAATCGCTTCTAAAACCAGCTCTTTGGGGCTCATGTGGTTGAATCGATCACTCCATTTTGGTCATTCGTATATCCCGCTGTTTGGGGCAAAGCGGATCGGACGACGACCGCCTTCATCCACGAAAATAAACTCGCGCGTGCGACCCCCGCCAGCAGTCTCAATTGCGTCGCCCATGACCACAAACGCGTCGAACTTATCTCCGTCTGCGAGCCGATCCGCCTCCGGCAGGAGAGGTGGCGCGCTGAAACGGAGCCAGTGAGATCGTTAGATTTCGGAGGGTCTCTGGGGTATAACCAAAACCAACAGAGACATGAAACAGAAGAGAAGAAACCACAGTGCGGAGTTCAAAGCGCGG
>Ga0316232_1000109_pt1 | contig 135384 bp, 136 predicted proteins | sample TBHtaG_FD_206006 | JGI IMG/M metagenome (GOLD analysis project Ga0316232, IMG submission 206006) | Freshwater microbial communities from Trout Bog Lake, Wisconsin, USA - TBH18025_13 | ecosystem: Environmental > Aquatic > Freshwater > Lake > Hypolimnion/Profundal zone | place: USA: Wisconsin...
TGCTTGGTAAAAGTGGACTGTTATTGAGTCAAAGCTTAATCTACCTGAGTCTGCTTTGGCTCGGACTCTGTCATATAGATAACAGTAGGGCGACGGACTGCTTGAAGAATCTAAGCAGTCTAACGAGCACATTGTTGACCAGTTTTCTAGTTGTAACTCATTTAATTCATGGCGAATCATGACCTGTAACATTGGTTGTAAGCCTCATAAATCCTAGTTATGAGGCATCATGAATTGCCGCTTGGTTTTATTTATTATGCGCCACTGCATCCTGTTATCTCAATGCCCAAGCGCAAAATAGGTTGGCGGCATATGTGAACGAAAATTTGCATGGCAATACTCCAGGTGACTGAGGTTGCCAAGAGTGGATCAATTTCCCATCTTCGCTAGTGCGCTCTTGCTCCTGAGCGAATCATCGAGGCGGACGCTAAAAAGATGTAGGGTGAACGGCCATTTGTTATGGGTGGCTAATTGAGTATCCTGGCTTTCTAGGCCAATATATTAAGAGTATGGACCTGCCATGGCCCTATTAAATGGGGCTCTGCTGGATTTCGAGATGTTACTGGGGTAAGCGATTTTTTAATGCCCTGAACATATTTTTTATATACTAAATATGATATTTATAAACATTATGTTATTAAATAAATAATAAAAAGTATTAAATCACTATAAAACAGAGGTTTATATTCAAATATCCCTACATATTGATTATCAAATAAATCCATATATAATAACTGGCAGATAATGGGCTTTACCCATTGTTACAACCCTGTTATTCGGAGAAAAAAATATATGTCTTCTTATAAAGATCTTTTAGCCCAGCGTGAGCAGTTGGATAAACAAATTAAAGAAGCGATTCAGCGTGAAAAAGCTGATGGGATTGCAAAAGCAAAGTTGATTATTGAAGAATATGACCTAACTGCAGCCGACTTGTTTAGCCGTAAATCAGGCGTGCGTAATGCTAGTGGCAAAGTAGCCCCTAAGTATCGCAATCCTGCTACTGGTGAAACTTGGACTGGTCGTGGCAAGGCGCCAAAATGGATTGATGGTAGAGATCGCGCTAGCTTTTTGATCTAAGTTGCTGAATTGATTGAATGATTGAATGAAAAAAGGCCGTCACTGATGGCCTTTTTTCATTATGCTTTGCAGGATGTTGTTTTAAGAAAGCTTTCGAGAAAGAGCTTGTAGAAATGTGGACTCAAGACTCCCGGGAAAGATTTTTGAAGTTTGAGATGGGCCCGCCTCGGAAATGTCTGCGCAATAACTAATAATGATCGGGTTTTGGTGAAAGAGCTTCTTTTCGGGCGCTGTAGACATGTTTTCCGGTAACGGTTGGGTCAACTCTACGGCTTTTAAGTAGCAAATGTCAGGGTGGAGTCTAGAAAATACTTCAGATACTAGTATAGGAATACTCTGTGTATCCTTGTTTTTATTGAGATAATTCAATAAATGAGCCTGTTTGATTGGGGGTATATTGGCATCCAAATAGATTAAATCAGGAGCAAGAGAAACTGCCATCATTAGCCCCTCTAGGCCATCTTCGGTCACATCCATATCTACCTTCAATTGCCATGATTCGATGGATTCCATTAATTGAAGGCTATTTTCGATATTCTCAAATATCCCCATTGCCACACAGTTTTGCGTGCATTTTTGGCGCATGGCTTTTTTACGTCTTTGTAATTGCTGCTCTAGTGAGGTCGCTAGAATGCGTCGATGGCCGCCCCGTGTTTTCCATGCGACTAATTCACCTAATTCGACCATTTTTTGAACTGTACCGAGAGAAACCTGCAAAACTTTGGCGCTTTGTCTGGTGCTTAAGTATTCCATTTCGGGGGTGATTGCTTTCATATTTCCTTAATCTCGTTAATACATTTGAAGATTTAAAGAATAAAAAGTCTATTGATTTGAATCTGTCAGTAATTACTTAAAACAAAGTAGGAAAATTCCTACAAAACAAATAGCTTGGGTAGGGGGTTTCCCGTGTTTGGGGAAAAATCAGGGAAAGCCCTTCATCCATCTATGGTTACTCGTGTTAAATTAGTGCCTTGTAAGAGTATTTGCACAGATCAATTCGTTAACCGGTTAAGCCGTACGGCGGATGGTTTTAACCACAGTTTTTATTCGGGAAACCCGATGAAAGGTGAGCATCATGATGCAGGATCAAAGAGATAATTCGTATCTCTTCGGCGGAAACGCCCCCTACGTAGAGGAACTCTACGAATCCTACTTGCTAGATCCAGCTTCGGTTGAAGATCATTGGCGAGATTATTTCGATAATGTGAAACAGGCTCCAGCCGTAGACGGTTCTACTAGAACTGATATTGCTCATGGTCCGATTGTTGCCTCCTTCGCCGAACGTGCGAAACAAGGGCCAATCAGAACTGTTTCAGATTCGGCTGACTCAGAAATGGGGCGCAAGCGCGTCGCCGTACAGCAGTTAATTGCCGCTTACCGTAACGTCGGTAATCGCTGGGCCAATACTGACCCGTTGAAGCGCTCAGAGCGCCCAGACATTCCAGAATTAGATCCATCCTTCTATGGCTTTACAGATGGCGATATGGATATCGTCTTCAATACCAGCAACACATTCTTCGGCAAGTCAGAAATGACCTTGCGCGATTTGTTGCAAGCATTGCGCGAAACATACTGCGGCACCATCGGTGCTGAGTACATGTTTATTGCCGACCAGAAGATTAAGAAGTGGTGGCAAGAGAAATTAGAGTCGATTCGTTCGACTCCACGCTTTAATACAGAAGAAAAGCGTCAAGTACTTGACCGTGTTACTGCGGCTGAAGGCTTGGAGCGTTATTTGCAAGCCAAGTATGTTGGTCAAAAACGCTTCTCCCTTGAGGGTGGTGAAAGTTTCATCGCCTGTATGGATGAGTTGATTCGTGAGGCGGGTTCCAAAGGCGTTCAAGAGATCGTGATTGGTATGGCTCACCGTGGCCGCTTAAACGTTTTGGTAAACGTATTGGGCAAAATGCCAACGGACTTATTTGCCGAGTTTGAGCATAAAGGCCCAGAAACATTGCCAGCCGGCGACGTTAAATATCACCAAGGCTTCTCAAGTGATATTTCTACCCCAGCAGGTCCGGTACATTTGTCTTTGGCATTTAACCCGTCCCATTTAGAAATCGTTAACCCAGTAGTAGAGGGTTCTGCACGTGCTCGCATGGAGCGCCGTGGCGATTTGCTTGGTGAGCAAGTGCTACCAGTATTGGTGCATGGTGACGCGGCGATTGCGGGGCAGGGAGTAATGCAAGAAACCTTAGCAATGTCTGAGGTTCGTGGTTACTCTACTGGCGGCACGATTCACATCGTCATTAATAACCAAATTGGCTTCACCACATCCGATCCACGCGACTTACGTTCTAGCTTGTATTGCACAGACATCATGAAGGTTGTTGATGCTCCTGTGTTGCATGTGAACGGCGATGATCCTGAAGCGGTAGTGTTGGCAACTAAATTGGCTGTTGAGTTCCGTACTAAGTTCCACAAAGATGTTGCAGTTGATATTGTCTGTTTTAGAAAATTGGGACACAACGAGCAAGATACGCCTGCAATGACTCAGCCTTTGATGTACAAAATCATTGCTGCCCATCCTGGCACACGCAAGGTTTACGCTGACAAGTTAGAAGCTCAAGGTGTGTTGCCAGTTGGTACTGGCGATCTGATGGTGAAAGAGTATCGCGCCGCGATGGATGCTGGTAAGCAAACTTCTGATCCTGTATTGAGCAACTTCAAAGGTAAGTTCGCGGTAGATTGGTCACCTTTCTTGAATAAGAAATGGACTGATGAGTCTGATACTGCCATTCCACTAACAGAGTGGAAGCGTTTGGCTGAGAAGATTTCGACTATTCCTGAAGATTTCAAGGCGCATCCATTGGTTGAGAAGGTCTATCGTGACCGCGCAGCCATGGGTCGTGGCGAAGTGAATGTCGACTGGGGCATGGGAGAGCACATGGCTTTCGCGTCCCTAGTAGCTAGCGGCTACCCTGTGCGTTTATCCGGTGAGGATAGTGGCCGCGGTACTTTTACCCATCGTCATGCGGTCTTGCATAACCAAAATCGTGAGAAATGGGATACAGGTACTTATGTAGCCCTGCAGCACATCACTAAAGATCAAGCTCCATTCTTAGTTATTGATTCCATTCTTTCGGAAGAGGCGGTACTAGGTTTTGAGTATGGCTATGCCGCATCTGAACCAAATACTTTGACGATCTGGGAAGCTCAGTTCGGTGACTTTGCAAATGGTGCGCAAGTAGTGATCGATCAGTTCATCGCCTCTGGTGAAGTGAAGTGGGGTCGTGCTAACGGCTTGGTCATGATGTTGCCTCATGGTTACGAAGGTCAAGGGCCTGAGCATTCATCGGCGCGTTTAGAGCGTTTCATGCAGCTCTGTGCCGATACCAATATGCAAGTGATTCAGCCAACAACAGCTTCGCAAATCTTCCATGTTTTACGTCGTCAGATGATTCGTCAGTTCCGCAAACCGCTGATCTTGATGACTCCTAAGTCTTTGCTGCGTAATAAAGAAGCTGCATCACCATTGTCGGAGTTCACAAAAGGTGGTTTCCAAACCATCCTGCCAGAACGTGATGAGTCTATTGATCCTAAACAAGTTACGCGTTTAGTAATGTGTTCGGGTAAGGTGTACTTCGATTTAGCTAAAGCGCGTACCGAGAAGAAAGTTACTGACACGGCGATTATTCGTCTGGAACAGTTATATCCATTCCCGCACAAAGCATTGGCTGCCGAGTTGAAGAAATATCCAAAACTGGAAGAGGTTGTGTGGTGTCAGGATGAGCCGCAAAACCAAGGAGCTTGGTTCTTTGTTCAGCACAATATTTTGGAGAATATGGCTGATGGAACGAAGTTGGCATATGCCGGTCGCCCAGCGTCTGCCTCTCCAGCTTGTGGTTACGCGCATTTGCATCAAGAACAACAGAAGTCTCTTCTGACTGCGGCGTTTGCCAAACTTAAAGGTTATGTGATTACGAAATAATCGTGGTCATAACTCAACATAAATTATTAAATAGGATTAATCATGGCTATTTTTGAAGTTAAAGTTCCCCAACTCTCTGAGTCAGTAGCAGAAGCAACGATGTTGCAGTGGAAAAAGAAAGTCGGCGATGCCGTCGCTCAAGATGAAATCTTGATCGAAATTGAAACTGACAAAGTGGTGTTGGAAGTTCCAGCACCATCGGCTGGAGTTTTGACGGAAATCGTTGTTGCTGATGGTGGTACGGTTGTTGCTGAGCAATTGATCGCGAAGATTGACAGCGCCGCGGTTGCCGCAGCTGCTCCTGCCGCTGCTCCAGCACCTGTAGCTGCCCCAGTTGCCGCCCCAGCTCCTGCCGCTGCTCCTGTAGCAAAATCTGCTACTACTGCTGCTGCACCTTCAGCTACTAAATTGATGGCAGAAAACAACCTGAGCGCTGGTCAAGTTGCTGGCTCTGGTCGTGATGGCCGTATTACCAAGGGTGATGTGATCGGTGCTGTTGCTGGCGGCTCAAAAACTGTCGCAGCACCAACAGCTCCAATCCCAACTGGTAACCGTCCAGAAGAGCGCGTTCCAATGAGTCGTTTGCGTGCTCGTATTGCTGAGCGTTTGCTTGAGTCACAAGCAAACAATGCTATTTTGACAACATTCAATGAAGTCAACATGGGCCCTGTAATTGCTTTGCGCAACAAGTACAAAGATCAGTTTGAAAAAGCCCATGGCGTGAAATTGGGTTTCATGTCCTTCTTCGTAAAAGCTGCTACGCATGCTTTGAAAAAGTATCCATTGTTAAATGCTTCGGTTGATGGCAATGACATCATCTATCACGGTTACTTTGATATTGGTATCGCAGTAAGTTCACCACGTGGTTTAGTAGTTCCAATCTTGCGCGATGTAGACCAAATGAATTTGGCAGACATCGAGAAGAAAATTGCTGAGTTCGGCGTTAAAGCTCGCGAAGGTAAGTTGTCACTCGAAGACTTGACTGGCGGCACATTCTCCATCTCTAACGGCGGTGTATTTGGCTCCATGCTCTCCACACCAATCATCAATCCTCCACAGTCCGCTATCTTGGGAATTCATGCGACTAAAGAGCGTGCGGTAGTTGAGAACGGGCAAATCGTGATTCGTCCAATTAACTACCTCGCTTTGTCATACGATCACCGCATCATTGACGGACGCGAAGCTGTTCTCGGCTTGGTTGCTATGAAGGATGCCTTAGAAGATCCTTCACGTCTTCTCCTTGATCTGTAATAAGGAAAGAACATGAGCCAAACTTTTGACGTACTCGTAATTGGTGGTGGCCCTGGTGGCTACATCGCCGCAATTCGTGCAGCGCAACTCGGTTTTAAGGTTGCCTGTGCTGAATCCAATAGCTATGACGATCCAAAAGGTGAGCCACGTTTAGGTGGAACCTGTTTGAACGTGGGTTGTATTCCTTCTAAAGCCTTGTTGGCTTCTTCCGAAGAATTCGAGAAGATTAGCCATCACGCTGCTGACCATGGTATCAAGGTTGGTGCTGTGAGCATAGACTCTAAGAAGATGGTAGCTCGTAAGGACGATATCGTTACCAAGATGACTAGCGGTATTCAGTTTTTGTTCCGCAAGAACAAAATCACTTTATTAAAAGGTCATGCTTCTTTTGAAGGCAAGACAGCCGATGGCTATCAAGTCAAGATTGACGGTAAAGACAAAGAAACAGTGACTGCGAAAAACGTCATCATTGCTACGGGTTCTAAGGCGCGTCATCTGCCTGGTATTGCTGTTGATAATATTCTGATTTGCGATAACGAAGGTGCTCTTAAGTTTGATTCCACACCGAAGAAGCTTGGCGTGATTGGTGCGGGTGTCATTGGTTTGGAGTTGGGTTCTGTATGGCGTCGTGTCGGTTCTGAAGTCACTATTCTTGAAGCTATGCCATCTTTCTTGGGCGCATGTGATCAGGGTATTGCTAAGGAAGCGCAGAAGTTATTGAGCAAGCAAGGTTTAAGTATCAACACTGGCGTAAAAATTGGCGATGTAAAAGCTGATAAAAAAGGTGTAGTGGTTAATTACACTGATGCCGCTGGTAAAGCTGCCAAATTAGAGTGCGATCGTTTAATCGTTTCTGTTGGCCGTATTCCAAATACCGATAAATTGGGCCTGGACAAGATTGGCCTGAAAGTGGATGAACGTGGTTTCATTCCTATTGATGACCATACTTGTGCAACTTCAGCGCCTGGCGTTTATGCGGTAGGTGACGTTGTTCGTGGCCCGATGTTGGCGCACAAAGCAGAAGACGAGGGTGTGTTGGTTGCCGAGATCATTGCCGGTCAAAAACCGCATATCGATTACAACTGCATTCCTTGGGTTATCTATACCGATCCTGAAATTGCTTGGGTTGGAAAAACTGAAGAGCAGCTCAAAGCGGAAGGTCGTGCTTACAAAGCTGGTCAATTCCCATTTGCTGCAAATGGTCGCGCGTTAGGTATGGGTCGTTCTGATGGTTTCGTAAAAGTACTCGCTGATGCCAATACTGATGAAATCTTAGGCGTTCATATCATTGGACCAAATGCATCTGATTTAATCGCTGAAGCCGCTGTAGCAATGGAATTTAAAGCAGCAGCTGAGGATATTGCCCGTATCTGCCACCCACATCCTAGCTTGTCGGAAGTGGTTCGCGAAGCAGCATTAGCGACGGATAAACGTGCATTAAACATGTAATTGAAAGCATTAGAGTATTACCATCAAGAGTTAAAGGCGCGCGGGTATCAAACAGATCCCGCGCAGCTTGCTGCCATCGAGCGCTTGCAGGTCTGCGAAGACGAATGGACTGCCTATAAAAAAATCCGTAGCAGTGGGTTAAAAAAGAAATTATTCAAACCAACATTGCCTCGTGGACTGTATTTATGGGGTGGGGTAGGGCGTGGCAAATCCTTTTTAATGGATTGCTTTTATGCAGCTTCGCCGCTTGAAAAAAAGATCCGCATTCACTTTCATGAATTTATGCGCGAAGTGCATCGAGAGTTGCACGAACTTTCAGGTCTGGCCGATCCATTAGATGTATTGTCTAAGCGCATTGCTAAGCGTTATCGCCTAATTTGTTTTGATGAGTTTCACATTAATGACATTGCTGATGCGATGATCTTATACCGCTTGCTCAGCGCTTTATTTGCTGATCGCGTGCAATTCGTAATGACTTCCAATTACCGTCCTGATCAACTTTATCCAAACGGATTGCATCGTGATCGCTTGATGCCTGCCATCAGATTGCTGGAAGAAAAGTTAGATGTCATGAACGTAGACGCGGGTAACGATTACCGTCGTGTGCAAATGGCGCAGGTTGAGGCTTACCTTACGCCATCCAATGATGAAACCCGTCATCGCCTGGAAGAAATGTTTCAGGGTTTGATTGGTAATCAAAAAGAAGTGCCAAATCCTGTGCTGCGCATTGAGTCTCGTGAGCTAAAACCCTTGCATATGGGTGATGGGGTGGTGTGGTTTGACTTTGCGACCCTGTGTTGTGGGCCACGCTCTCAAAATGATTATTTGGAAATCGCCAACCAGTTTCATACGGTGATTTTGTCCGGAGTGCCTTATATGCCTCCGCGTATGACCAATGAAGCACGCCGTTTTATTTGGTTAATCGACGTTTTATACGACCATAAGATCAAATTGATCATTTCCGCAGATGTTCCGGCTCCTGATTTGTATACAGAGGGTCAGATCACCAGCGAATTCTCCAGAACGGTATCCCGATTGATTGAAATGCAGTCTCGGGACTACTTGGATGCACCGCGTCGGGTAATTGATACCAGCTTGACCTAAAATAGGGTCATGTCCAGTATTTCCACTCTAAATGCCGATTTGCATTGCCACTCAGTAGTTTCTGACGGAACTTTAACGCCCGAAGAGCTTGCTGAGCGTGCTTATGCCAATGGCGTGCGCTTATGGGCTCTAACTGATCATGATGAATTAGGTGGTCAAGGGCGTGCCAGGACCGCTGCAAAAGCCTTGGGAATGGACTATTTATCAGGCGTGGAGATCTCTGTAACGTGGATGGGCCAAACCATTCATATCGTTGGACTGGGAATAGATGCTGAGCATGCGGGCATTCTGGAAGGTCTGCGTCATACTCGCGAAGGTCGTAGTAATCGCGCTCAAATGATGGCTGAACAACTGCTTAAAGTGGGTATTCCGGGTGCTTATGAGGGCGCCCTCCATTTTGCCGGGAATCATCAATTAATCTCCAGAACACACTTTGCGCGCTTTTTGGTGGAGCAGAGCGTTTGTCGGGATACCGAACATGTATTTAAGAATTATTTAATCGAGGGTAAGCCAGGTTATGTACCGCATCAGTGGGCAAATTTGGATGATGCTGTCTCATGGATTACAGGAGCTGGTGGGGTTGCTGTGATTGCCCATCCTGGTAGGTATAAATTTAGCGCTATGCAGAGGGATGAGCTATTTAAGCATTTCAAAGACATTGGTGGAATGGCGATCGAAGTTATTACAGGTAGCCATAGCCCAGACCAATTTAAGACTTACGGAAAGATAGCCCAGCAGTACGGTTTTCTGGCTTCACGCGGGTCTGATTTTCATGATCCCCACGAAAGTCATATTGACTTAGGGGCTTTGCCTCATTTACCAGATCACCTGACACCTGTTTGGTCGCTGTTTCAATAATGCCTTTCAACCGAGTTTTTCATTTCAATAAAGATAAAGATTAAAAAAGATGTTTGCTGAACGAGTTCTATCAGGCATGAGGCCTACTGGTAATTTGCACTTAGGTCACTACCATGGCGTGTTGAAAAATTGGGTGCGCTTGCAGTCTGAGTATCCTTGCTATTTCTTTGTTGCTGACTGGCATGCATTAACAACGCATTATGAGACTCCCGATGTGATCGAGGAATCTGTTTGGGGGATGGTGATTGACTGGCTTGCTGTGGGCGTAGATCCCAATCAAGCGACTTTATTTATTCAAAGCAAAGTGCCGGAGCATGCCGAATTGTTTCTGCTACTTTCCATGGGAACCCCATTGGGTTGGTTAGAGCGTGTGCCAACCTACAAAGATCAAATTGAAAAGTTAAAAGAAAAAGATTTGCAAACGTATGGATTCTTAGGTTATCCATTGTTGCAAGCGGCCGATATCTTAATGTATCGTGCGCAATTTGTGCCGGTTGGTGAAGATCAAGTGCCGCACGTTGAGATGACACGTGAAGTTGCGCGTCGCTTTAATTATCTCTATGGGCGTGAACCTGGCTTTGAAGAAAAGGCGCTTGAGGCTGTTAAAAAATTAGGCAGTAAGCGCGCGAAGATGTACGCGGAATTGCGGGTAGCTTTTCAGGAGCGGGGTGATGATGAGGCCCTCGAGCAGGCTAAAGCCTTGCTTCAGGAAGCGCAAAGTTTATCGATGGCCGATCGTGAAAGATTGTTTGGTTTTTTAGAGGGCGCGCGCAAAATTATTTTGCCTGAGCCTCAAGCTTTATTAACGACTGCTTCGCGCATGCCGGGTATTGATGGTCAAAAGATGTCCAAGTCTTATGGCAATACCATTAGCATTCGTCAAAAACCAGAAGACGTGGTGAAGTCTATTCGCACCATGCCTACTGACCCGGCTCGGGTACGTAGAACTGATCCAGGAGATCCTGCGCGCTGTCCAGTTTGGCAGCTCCATACCGTGTACTCCACGGATGAGACTAAACAATGGGTTCAGAAAGAATGTCAATCAGCCGGTATTGGCTGCTTGGAATGCAAGCAGCCAGTAATTGACGCTATTCTTGCCGAGCAGCAACCTATGTTTGAGCGTGCCCAGAAGTACTTGGATGACCCTAGCTTATTGCGCTCCATCATTGCTGATGGCTGCGATAAAGCACGTAAAGTGGCGCAAGAGACCATGCGCGAAGTTCGTGAAGCTATGGGTTTGGCTTACGATTGAATGTGAACGCTTTGACCACGTTCCATGCTGGAATCGAGCAAGTTTCTCCTTGGGTTAGGCGGTATGCTGCCTTGATACCCAAAGAAGGGCAAGTTTTAGACTTGGCATGTGGTTCAGGCAGGCATTCGGCTTTCCTTTCTCAAGTGGGTTACAGCCTCTTGGCGGTAGATAAGAATATTCAGGTGGTGGAGGGTTTGGGAATTCCAGGGCTGATAGTTCAACAGGCGGATTTGGAGCTTGCCGATTGGCCTTTGCTCGGTAAACAGTTTGCTGGCATTGTGGTCACCAATTACCTGTTTCGCCCTCATCTTGATCAATTGCCCAAGATGTTGATTGATGGCGGTGTGTTGATCTATGAGACCTTTGCACAGGGGAATGCTCGGTTTGGCAAACCGTCAAATCCAAATTTCCTTCTAAAACCTGGGGAATTGTTAGATTTAGCGGCCCAAAATGGTTTAAAAGTCATTGGGTATGAGGATATTTATGTCGAGCTGCCCAAACCCGCGATGATTCAAAGGCTTTGCGCTGTAAAAGGCGATTTAAACGGGCTTATTCCGTTACAATTTCAGGGTTAACATAGGTCAAATTCGGTATAAATTCGGTGACAAATAAAACTCAATCCACAGGTACTAAAAAGCCCATCGCTGGCAGTATGCCCGCTATTGTTACGCCGATGTTTGAGGATGGGAGCCTTGATTTTCCAGCATTGCGCTCCCTGTTGGATTGGCACGTAGCTGAAGGAACCGATGGCATTGTGATTGTCGGAACAAGTGGAGAGTCTCCAACAGTTTCAGTAGAAGAGCATTGCGAATTAATTCGTGTAACCGTAGATCACATTGCTGGCCGTATTCCTGTCATTGCTGGTACTGGTGGAAATTCCACTTCAGAAGCCATGGAGCTGACCGAGTTTGCTAAAAAAGTTGGCGCAGATGCCAGTCTGCAAGTAGTGCCTTATTACAATAAGCCAACGCAAGAGGGTATGTACGCCCACTTTAAAAAGATTGCTGAGTCTGTTGATCTTCCTGTGATTTTGTATAACGTACCAGGTCGTACGGTAGCGGATTTAGCTGGTGAGACCGTTGTGCGTTTGGCTGATGTTCCCGGCATCATTGGCATTAAAGATGCCACTGGCAGCATTGAGCGTGGAACCTTATTGATCGCTGATTTAAAACGTGCGGGTCATGAGGATTTCTCAGTATTTTCAGGCGATGACTTAAGTGCTGCCATGTTGATGCTGATGGGTGGTAAAGGCAATATTTCGGTTACGGCTAATATTGCGCCACGCCTGATGCATGAGTTGTGTGTAGCAGCGATGTCAGACGATGTCGTGCGAACACGTGCCATTCAGTATCAATTACTCGCCGTTCACAAGGCGATGTTTACCGAGGCAAATCCCATTCCAGTGAAGTGGGCCCTGCATGAAATGGGCAAAGTTACCGCTGGGATTCGTTTGCCATTAACCCCTTTGAGTGTTGCATTGCGCGAACCTTTAAAGACCGCAATGAAACAGGCCGGCTTACTATGATGATCCCTATGCAATTTATCCGTCAGTATTTTTCTTTACTTTTTGTTTTGGCATTAACTGTGGCGGGGATGGCAGGTTGTAAGTCTGTCGCCAGCAACGATACTGTTGATTACAAAAGTGCTGGTGCTGTCCGTGGCCCGAATTTGTCTTATCCACCAGACTTAATTACTGCGCAAGCTGATCGTCGTTACATTGTTCAAGATGGCACTGCAACAATGTCCGAGTACAACGCGGCTGTTAAGAAGTCAGTTCAAACCCGTCAAACAGTAATGACCGGAATTACCGGCATGCATATTGAGCGTGATGGTGAACGCCGTTGGTTGGTGGTTGAAAAACCTGCAACCGAGCTGTATCCACAGGTAAAGGATTTTTGGCAAGAGAATGGTTTCTTGTTGACTATCGATTCTCCATCGACTGGCATTATGGAAACAGACTGGGCTGAGAATCGCGCAAAAATTGCGCAAGATTTTATTCGCTCAACAATCGGTGATGCGCTGGATTCTATCTACGATACTGGCGAGAGAGATAAATATAAAACCCGTTTGGAAGTTGTTAAGCCAAATCAAACAGAGATTTATATTACGCAACGTGGCGCAGTTGAAAAATGTGTGACCGATACGACTGGTACCTGCATTTCCACTATTTGGACTGGTCGTCCAAATGACCCTGAATTAGAAGCTGCTTTTTTAGCGCGCCTAATGGAGCGTTTGGGGATGACACAAGAGCAGGCTAAGGCAATGATTGCTGCACCTGTTAGTCCTAAAACACCTAAGGCTAAGCTGGTAGAAGAGGGTGCAAATACTGCACACATCAATATCAGTACTGGATTTGATCGTGCGTGGCGTGATGTAGGTTTGGGCTTAGATCGATCCAACTTCACGGTTGAGGATCGTAATCGCTCTGAAGGTGTTTACTTCGTGCGTTACGTAAAACCTAGCGATCTTGGAGAGTCTAAGGGCGGATTCTTCTCTAATTTATTTGGTGGCAAAGAGGATGCAAGTTTGAAGGCTAAAAAATACCGTGTAGTTGTGAAGTCATCTGGTGATAACACCTCTACTGTATACGTCCAAGATGCCGATGGTAGACCTGAAAATACTCCTGCAGGTTTGCAGTTATTAACCCTGTTAACGGAGCAGATGGCTCGCTAAGTTATTCATTTATTCGTTTGGCTAGCTTAGGGCTGGTCAAACAATAGGCAATAAAAAAGCCGCTTTTCAGCGGCTTTTTTTCTTCAAGAAGAAGATTACTTCTTAGCGTCAGCAGCAGGTGCAGCAGGTGCAGCTGGAGCGGCAGTAGCAGCGTCAGCAGCAGGTGCAGCTGGAGCAGCAGCAGGTGCAGCTTCAACAGGTTTTGCTTCTTCTTTTTTACCGCAAGCGGCCAAAGCGATTGCCAACATAGCAGCGAATACTAGTGATTTCTTCATTTGTAATTTCCTCTTAAAAAATAACATCAATTACCGGTAATTGTAGTTGGAACACCTGAAGGAAAAAATCCCTAGGTGTTTTCCAGTATTTATTATAACTAGGTCTTTCAGTCAACTTCAAAAATTAGCCAGCCAGCCTCATAAGCGTCAAAAAGGCTACCTTCTAAGGCATCTTTAGACAATTTTCCCTGTGGATCGAGCCTTTTATCTGCAGATAGCTTAATCCAGAGACTTCGAATCCCCTTAGGCTGGTCTTTAGTAACGTTATCTCCGTTGCAAAATACATTGATTCCGATACTCAGAAGACGGGTTTGGGGGTGGGGGATAAGGGTTGTAGTTGATAATTTATCCTTAAATCCCTCTGGGGTCAGGAGGTCTTCAGGGGCATCAAAATAGGCTTGAGGTTTAGGTTCGCTTAAATATGAGGCGATACCTGGTAAAAACGTCTCAACTTGATCGAGTTTTAAGTCTGCAAGTTTTTCTTGTACTTGTTTAATGAGTTCTTGGGGTAATTGCTCTGCATTCGTGCTGGCCTCCTGGTTTGGATCGGCAAAGCGCTTACTTAGCTCGATATTGTCCTCAAGAGACTCCGCCAAGCGCCATAAACCTTCCTGCAGAAGCTCCTTAAAGCTTGGCGAACGAAATCCCACTGACCACGTTTGGCATCCATCATCTAGTGCAATCCCATCATGAGCGATATGAGGAGGTAGGTAAAGCATGTCGCCAGGCTCTAAGATCCATTCTTGCTCGGGTTTAAAGCTTTGCAGTATTTTGAGTGGGAGATCTGGGTTTAAGGTTAAATCCTTTTGCGCTGAAATCTGCCAGCGTCTGCGTCCTGCCATCTGAATCAAAAAAACATCATATGAATCAAAGTGTGGTCCAACACCGCCACCAAGACCTGCGATGCTGATCATCAAATCGTCTAAACGTGCATCGGGAATAAAGCGGAACCAAGAAAGGATCTTTGCGGCAGCGGGATGCCTTGCTTCCATGCCCTGCAGTAAAAGGGTCCAGTTAGGCGTATTTACCGCGGGGAGAGCTTTTTTCTTAAAAGGACCCTCGGTAAAGCTCCAAGGCTTAGATTGAATTAAACGAGACTGCTCAATGTCATTGCCAGCAATCTTGAAAAGTCCATCCCGTGAAATAGGGCTGCTTAAGGGTTCGCCCATTCGGGCTGAAAGGGCGAAGGCAGGGATCGCTCCACGCACCAGCAAAGGCCTTTTATGCCAGTGGGTTCTCATGAACTTTTGCGGGCTCATTTGACCTAATAATGCCCATGGTTCATCTAGGGGTAAGGATTTTGGTGCTTGTGGTGGCTGATAAGGCTTGCTCAAGTAAAATGAGGTCATAAGTTAAAGCTGCAATAGAAACTGTTAAAAATGAATGTTTGAAGAATTCCGCATGAAGATCGAAAAAAATACCGTCGTATCCCTCCGCTACAAGTTAACCGATGCGCAAAATAATGTCATCGAAGAACCAGATTCTCCGATGGTATACCTGCACGGTGGATATGAGGGCACTTTTCCCAAGATTGAGACTTTATTAGAAGGTCAAGATATTGGATATGAAACCACTGTGCAATTAGAGCCTAGTGAAGCCTTCGGTGAGTACGACCCAGAGCTTCTCAAGATTGAGCCACGGGTACGATTCCCAGAGCCCTTAGAAGTTGGCATGCAATTTGAAGGGGTGCCTGATTCAGAACAGGCTGAAGAGGCGGATGCTGAGCTTTCATCGGTCGAGGATTCTGATGACGAGCCTTTAATTTATATCGTGACAGACGTGGCTGATAACCAGGTGGTCTTGGACGGCAATCATCCTTTAGCGGGAATGGCTTTGCGTTTTTGGGTGCAGGTAGAGTCTGTTCGTCCAGCCACTGATGATGAAATTGATAGTCGCCATCCAGAAGGTGGCGAAAGTTTTAGTTTTGGTATGCCCAATGATGATGACGATGAGGAAGATCGTTATATCGACGGGGAAGCTGGACCGCTCAATTCAAACTCCCATACTCTGCATTAATTCAATTTGTAGCGCTTAAATAAAAAGCTCGCAAATACGAGCTTTTTATTTTGTTTAATTACTTGCTGCCTTACTCTTTGAGCCATTCCTTAAGGGCGCCCAAGTCGCGCTTAGTGTCGCTCGCATCTTCCGCAGTTGGTACGTTACTTAGTTTAGCCAAAGCCTTTTCCAGATTAGCAATCTTGGCTTCTTGTTCCAGGCTGGCATCAATCAAACCCTTAAGCGCCATGGAGACTGGGTCGTCAATGTTTGGAGTAATGCCATACGCCGAGAAATATTCTTTAGTTTTGCTATCTGGACTTTGCGGTAAATCGGGGTGCAAGATGCGCGCTGGTATGCCTACTGCCGTAGCGCCAGCAGGAATTTCTTTTAAGACAACGGCATTGGATCCAACACGCGCGCCATCGCCTACGGTAAATCCGCCGAGAACTTTTGCGCCAGCACTAATTACAACCCCTTTACCTAAAGTAGGGTGACGCTTAACGCCTTTATATAAAGAAGTTCCACCTAGAGTCACGCCTTGGTAAATCGTGCAATCATCACCAATCTCTGTGGTTTCACCGATGACGATGCCAAGACCATGGTCCAGAAAAACGCGGCGACCAATTTTTGCGCCTGGATGAATTTCAATGCCGGTAATCCAGCGCGCCACCATGGAGAGGAGGCGTGCAATCCACTTTAGTCCTGCATTCCATAGAGCATGAGAAGCGCGGTGTAACCAAACAGCATGCAAGCCTGGGTAGCAGGTGATGACCTCCAAACGATTTCTGGCGGCAGGGTCCCGAACAATGATGGAGTCGACTTGGTCGAAAAGCGAATTAAACATAGAACGATTTTAACGGGATACGCTTATTTTCTCAGGAGCATCTGTTTTGCGATGCCTCGTAAGAGATCAATCTCTTCCTTATGTAGGCGAGTTCTCGCAAAAAGAGCCTGTAAGCGAGGCATTAATTTTTTAGGGTTAGCGGGATCTAAATAGCCAATCGCTTCTAAACCTGCTCGCCAATGCTCTAGCATGGCTGCAATTGCTGCGGGATCAGCGAATTGGGCGACTCCCTCCCTATCAACCAACATGCGCGTTTCTGGGTCGTCAGAGAGCGTTAAGGTCTCCCTTAGGGTAAAGGCACAAACCATGATTGCTTGAGCAAGGTTTAAGGAGGGGTAGGAGGGGTTGGCATCTAGCCATACGCGATGGGTGCAAAAGGCTAGATGATCGTTATCTAGACCTGTTCTTTCAGGTCCAAAGAGCAGAGCGACCTGATGTTTCTTGCTCACTGCATCTTGAACCAGTTGACGAGCCGTAACCCAATCCATCGCTGGCGGCCCAAACTCCCGATCACGACTAGTGAGTCCTAAAACGAGGGAGCAGTCTTGCACGGCGAGATCTAGGGACTCGCTCTCTTGGCTGGACCCTAGAATATCGCCAGCACCGCTAGCTAGGGCAATTGCCTCAGATTCTCCTGCAACCCCTTTGATCTTAGGGTTAATGAGTCTTAGATCGCTAAATCCCATGGTTTTGAGGGCACGTGCTGCTGACCCTACATTGCCAGGGTGACTGGTTTCAACGAGAACCCAGCGAAGGAGATTGGCTTGGTCAGCATTCATGTTTATTTCAGGTTGGAGATGGATAGAAGTAGAGGGATCGTTTAGAATTAACGCGTTCGCCTTGTATTGTCGTGCAGTTTTTAATGGCTATGCGCAATATTCAAAGGCTTGTTCTTATCTAATTTGTCGATCGATACTATGCATCCCATGTTAAATGTGGCCGTTAAGGCCGCCCGTCGTGCCGGAACGGTAATTAACCGAGCCTCCTTAAATTTAGAGCGCCTTCAAGTCGATCGCAAACAACACAATGATTTTGTGACAGAGGTTGATAAAGCTGCTGAAGCAGCCATTATTGAAACTCTGAGCGAAGCTTATCCAACACATGGTTTTTTGGCTGAAGAAACTGGTGAGCGTAACGCTGATGCCGAAAATGTCTGGATTATTGATCCGCTAGATGGCACCACCAATTTTATTCATGGCTTTCCTCAATATGCTGTATCTATCGCACTTTCTGTTAATGGCGTCATTCAGCAAGCAGTAGTTTATGACCCAACTCGTGATGAACTTTTTACCGCTACCCGTGGGGCAGGCGCGTATTTAGATCGTCGGCGTTTACGTGTAGGTACTCAAGATCGTTTGGCTAATTCTCTTATCGGAACTGGCTTTCCATATCGCGAAGATCAAGATTTAGAAAAGTATCTAAAGATATTCGCTGAAATGTCGCGTCAGTGTGCTGGCTTACGTCGTCCAGGAGCCGCATCATTAGATTTGGCTTATGTGGCTGCTGGTAGATACGATGGCTTCTTTGAGAGCGATCTCAAGCCTTGGGATATGGCTGCCGGTGCCTTGTTAATCACTGAGGCTGGTGGCTTGGTGGGTAATTATCGCGGTGAAGAAGGTTTCTTGAAGAGCGGTGAAGTAATGGCTGCTAATCCTCGTATCTTTGCCCAAATGGCGCAAAATCTTTCTAAGTATTCCGCATATTAATTATCGGTAATCAGAAGGCGCTAATAGACAAAAGCCGAAGTTAACTACTTCGGCTTTTGTGCATTTTGGAGTATCTTAAAAATTAATGTTTTGCTAGGTCGCAGTAACGCACACCCTCAGCATCAATTAGCAGAGCACTTGCTCTTGGCAGGGCTCTAACAGGATGATCTAAATCCCAGTCGGACAGAACCCAGCGTTCCCACTCTTGCTCCATGAAATGCTCATGATGCTTAGCGGGAAGGTGGGTGTGACCATGAATCAACTTATCACCATCTTGATCGCGCAATACAGCGGCGCACGCAGCTAGTGTGACATCAGCTTTCACATGGCTAAGCTCGGGTGTACGGTGAGCGGTACGTTGATATTGTGTGGCGCTATTACTGCGTAGGTTATTCGCGATCGAGCGACGCCACTTGAGTGGCATTCTGAGGAAGAGTTTTTGAACCCATCCCTTGCGCACCCAAGAGCGAAAGACTTGATAACCCACATCGGCTGTGCACAATGAGTCACCATGGCTCACGATGTACTCAGAACCAGCAACGCTGATTTTTGAGGGGTCAGGTAAAAGTGTCATACCGGTTTTTTTTAGGTAGTCTGCGCCAACTAAGAAATCTCGGTTACCGTGCATGTAATAGGTTTTGACTTTGGTCGAAAGCGTAGCAATTGCGAGCCTTACTTCTTGCTGAAATGGGGATAAGGTGGCGGTATCGTCACCCACCCAATATTCAAACAAATCTCCCAAGATGAAAACCGCTTCAACTTTTGGAGCATCTTTTTCGCAGAAATCAAAAAAGCGTTGCGCCGTCAAAGGCATTGACGGCGTCAGGTGTAAATCTGAGATGAGCAGGGCGCTCGAAAATTGCTCGCTCATTCTTCGAGAACAGTTGCCTTTTCAATAACGACATCTTCAGTGGGTACGTCTTGATGAAAGCCAGTGGAACCTGTTTTTACTTTGCGGATGGTATCTACAACTTCCAACCCATCAGTTACCTTGCCAAATACAGCGTATCCCCAACCTTGTGCATTTTGTGCGGTATGGTTTAAGAAATCATTGTCATTCACGTTAATGAAAAACTGTGCCGTAGCTGAATGGGGATCGCTAGTGCGGGCCATAGCTACAGTGCCACGCTCATTTTTTAGGCCATTATTTGCTTCATTTTCAATTTCTGCGCCAGTAGGCTTTTGTTTCATGCCAGCTGTCATGCCGCCACCTTGAACCATGAAGTTATCTATGACGCGATGGAAAATAGTGCCGTCATAGTGGCCGCTTTTTACGTACTGCAAAAAGTTAGCAACGCTCTTAGGCGCTTTAACAGCATCTAATGTGAGGGTGATATCGCCCTTATTGGTTTTTAGGAGAACTTTCGCCATTATTTGGTCTGCTTTCTTGAGGGTTAGTGGATGAATTCGTATTCTGAGTAGTGTTATCTACAGCAGTGCTTGTGGGGGTCGCGGGAGCAGCGGATGTGAATGAGGTTCTTGGGTTTGCAGGCTTTTTAGCGGGGGGCTTTAAGATCTCTAGCAAGGCTTTTGCGCGAGTGGAATATTGGCGTTGGTTTTGCAAAGCATCTTTAGCCGCATTTTCATAAGCTTGAGCACCGAGTCGAATATAGATTTCGCCAAGGTTGGCTGAGGCAACCGCATAAGTGGGCCTCAGCTTAAGTGCTAGCTCCAAATAATCGCGTGCCTCAATCCAATTGCCCTGGTTCGCAGTTAAAGCAGCTAAGTTGTTATAAGGCTCTGGTAATTCTGGAAATTGCTGGGTGATTTCAATTAAGGTCTTTTTGGCCTGATCAAACTGGCGCATCTCAATTTGGAGGCGCGCCTTCACAAAACGGATTTGAACGTTGCCAGGCGTCTTTTTGAGTTGCTTGTCGATCAAATCTATCGCTTCAGGATATTTACGGGCCTTAACGAGCTTTTCAATATCGGATGGAATCGCATTTTTTGTAATGGGATCGGGTTCAATGATCAAAAAGGATAAAAAAGGCACTGCTACAGAGTCGGATAATCCTGGGCTTAATGGGTCATACCCCAAATCAGCGGAGAGTCGAGGTGGTTCAGTGGCGCTGTAACCGCCTAAATAGGGCTGAGCCGCCTTCTCAGGATTTTGTGCTTCCTGGGCATTTAAAGCACTTATTTCCCTGTCATAGCGCTGCTGAGCGGGGGTGCTACAACCTGATAGTAGTAACAGGGCGACCAAAAGGCCGGCAAAGGAGCCTAAAAAAGAGCCTGAGGCCTCAAATAGGAAAGGGTGCAGTGTTGAGGGTGTAGAAGACATAAAGGGAAGGGGATAAAACTGGCTCATTCGATATACTCAGCGCTCAGTCTAACAAATTAGCGTTACTTGCCCCTTCTTTACGGTCCTATGCTGCAAATCTATAACACTCTTAGTCGTTCAAAACAGGTTTTCAAACCCATTATTCCGGGTAAGGTGAAGGTGTATGTCTGCGGCATGACGGTGTATGACTTTTGCCACATTGGGCATGCCCGCGTCATGATTGTCTTTGATATGGTCGTTCGGTGGTTACGAGCCAGCGGCTATGAAGTGCTTTATGTCAGAAATATTACCGACATTGATGACAAGATTATTCATCGGGCTGTCGAGAATGGTGAGCCCATTGCGGCTTTAACTCAGCGCTTTATCGATGCCATGCATGCCGATTCTGATGAGTTGGGTTTAATACACCCAGATCAAGAGCCTCGCGCAACCGATTTCATCGCGCAAATGCAGGGAATCATTGGTCGCCTGATTGAAAATGAGTTGGCCTATCAAGGTGAAGACGGTGATGTGAATTTTGCGGTGCGTTTGTTCCCGCAGTACGGCAAGCTTTCTGGAAAAACCCTTGATGAATTAAACGCTGGCGAACGCGTTGCAGTAGGTAGCGGTAAGCGCGATCCCTTGGATTTTGTTCTTTGGAAGAGCGCCAAACCTGAAGAGCCTGTCGATACGCGCTGGAGTTCACCATGGGGTGAGGGGCGTCCTGGTTGGCATATCGAATGCTCAGCCATGTCTTGCGACTTACTTGGTGATCATTTTGATATTCATGGTGGGGGCGCGGACTTACAGTTCCCGCATCACGAAAATGAAATCGCCCAAAGCGAGGGAGCTTTATACGGTAAGGAGCGTACCCCAGACGATGCGCCATTTGTAAATTACTGGATGCATAACGGCCATATCCGCGTAAACGAAGAGAAGATGTCCAAATCATTGGGTAACTTTTTCTTGATTCGGGATGTGCTCAAAAGCTTTGATCCTGAAGTTTTGCGTTTCTTTATGCTGCGCGCGCATTACCGTAGCCCCATCAATTACAGTGATGCTCAGTTAGAAGAATCCCGTTCTGGTTTGGCGCGTCTGTATACGGCGTTAGCTCAAGTGACTAGCATTGATGATGCTCCAGTGGATTCTCATAACCCATGGGTAAAGCGCTTTGCCGCTGCAATGAATGATGATTTCAATACGCCAGAAGCAATAGCGGTCTTATTTGATTTGGCGAGTGAAGTTAATCGTGCACAGGGCACTGAGAAGCAGGCTTTATCAAGTACATTACGCGGGCTGGGTAAAACCTTAAATTTCCTGCAAAGAGACCCTACGCAATTTTTGCAATCCGGAAGCAAAGAACAAGATGGTCTAAGTCCATCTCAGATTGATCAACAGATTGCTGCACGCCTAGCCGCTAAGCAAGCAAAAGACTTTGCTCAGGCTGATGGGATTCGTAAAGCATTGTTGGAACAAGGGATTATTTTGGAAGATAAACCCGGTGGCATTACAGAATGGCGCAGAGCTTAGTGGGTGGCATTAAAGAGCTCTCGATCCTAGAAGAGGTAGCCCCTGATTATTGGGAGCAGGCTTGCGCTGAGCTGATGAAGCAAGATCGCATTATGCGAAAAATTATCCCTAAATATGGCCCTGGTTTTTTGATGACCAAAGGTGATGCTTTTACAACTTTGGCTAGAGCAATCGTTGGCCAGCAAATTTCGGTTGCAGCGGCGCAATCGGTCTGGAATAAAGTCCTATTAGCAGCCAAAAAGAAGATTAGCGCCAAAAATATCCTTAGTTTGAGTGTCGATGAGTTACGCTCCGCTGGTCTATCAGGCAGAAAAGTAGAATATATCCGCGATTTGGCTGACCACTTTGATTCAGGTCGCCTACATGCCAACCAATGGAAGGGCATGGAGGATGAGGCGGTTATCAAGGAATTATGCGAAATTCGGGGTATTGGCCGCTGGACAGCCGAAATGTTCCTAATTTTTAATATGGTGAGGCCCAATATCCTACCTTTGGATGATGTGGGGCTGATTAAGGCTATTTCCCTCAATTATTTCAGTGGAGAGCCCGTTAGCCGCCATGAAGCGCGTGAAGTGAGTGCCAATTGGGCCCCGTGGCGTACGGTTGCGACCTGGTATATGTGGAGAAGTATCGACCCCATTCCCGTTGAATACTAAAATCAAGCTATGAAAACGACTTTCCTGGATTTTGAGCAGTCAATCGCCGAATTAGAGTCGAAGATTGAAGAGCTCCAATTTGTACAAGATGAATCATCAGTAGATATCTCTGATGAAATCAAAACGCTTACTGAAAAGAGTCAGCAACTGACCAAAGATGTTTATGCCAACCTAACCCCTTGGCAGGTATCTCAGGTTGCTCGTCATCCGCAGCGTCCCTACACTTTGGATTATGTAAACGCATTGTTTACAGACTTTCATGAATTGCATGGCGACCGTAATTTTGCAGATGATCAATCCATCATTGGTGGCTTGGCGCGATTTGATGGCAAAGCTTGTATGGTGATCGGTCACCAAAAAGGGCGCGATACCAAAGAGCGCGCTTTACGCAACTTTGGTATGAGTCGCCCTGAGGGCTATCGTAAGGCTATGCGTTTAATGCGCCTAGCTGAAAAGTTTGGTATCCCTGTATTTACTTTTGTAGATACCCCTGGTGCCTTTCCGGGAATTGATGCGGAAGAGCGCAATCAATCCGAAGCGATTGGTCGCAACTTATATGTACAGGCAGAATTGCGTGTGCCTATCATTGCCACCATTATTGGTGAGGGTGGTTCAGGTGGTGCCTTGGCCATTGCAATGGGTGATATGGTGTTGATGTTGCAAAACTCTACTTACTCTGTCATTTCCCCTGAAGGCTGCGCTTCAATTTTGTGGAAGACTGCCGAAAAGGCTTCTGAAGCGGCTGAACAATTGGGCTTAACCGCGCAGCGCATTAAGACATTAGGTTTGATCGATAAGATCGTGCCAGAGCCTACTGGTGGCGCGCATCGTGATTACCAAACCATGATGACCAATATGCATAAAGCTCTCGCAGAATCCTTAAAAACTTTTGATGATATGAAAGAAAGCGCTCTTCTCGAGCGTCGCCATGAGCGCTTAATGAGTTATGGCAAGTTCAAGGAAATCGAAAGTAAGTCTTAATCAAAGTAAGCGAATCGCAGTCGCCCTAAGTGGCGGCCTCGATTCGGTTGTCTTGCTCGATCAAGTTTGTAAGTCTTATCAAACGCAAACTAAAACTCCTATAAAAGGGTCTCCCGAGAAATCCCCGGAGATCTGGGTATTTCACATTCATCACGGATTACAAAAACCAGCCGATGGGTGGCTAATATTTTGTGAGAAGCTCGCTAAAAAATACCGTGCGCAATTTGACTTCCGTCTCTTGTATTTAGACAAAGACGGCGATCAAGGCAATGTGGAGGCTAGAGCAAGAGCAGGTCGCTACGAGGCATTGGCCGATTTATGTGCCTATCATGGCATCCAAGATCTTTTGTTGGCCCACCATCAAAATGATCAAGCAGAGACCATTCTTTTACAGCTCTTAAGAGGTGCTGGAGTGGCTGGCTTATCAGGCATGCCGGAGCAAAGGGTGCTTTCTTCAGAGGGTGATGAGATTACGCTCTGGAGGCCGCTTCTTGATCAAAGTCGGGTTCAGTTAGAGGTCTATGCGAAAACGCATAAACTCAAATGGATTGAAGATCCTAGCAATCAAGATATGAGCTATCGACGAAATGCGGTGCGTAAACAAGTGATTCCGAGATTGGCAAAAATTCAACCTGAGGCGATTGCCAATTTGGCGCGTAGCGCACAATTGCTAGGTGAGGCACAAGGCCTATTGGATCGCTTGGCAGAGCAAGATGGTAAAAAAATTGTTCATGGAGATCTCTTGAAGGTAGATCTTCTAAAAGACCTTGCTAAAAAGGATTTCTCTGCCGCCAATAATCTTTTAAGGTTTTGGTTAAAAACGAATGAGCTTGCAATGCCTTCTCAAGAGCGCTTGGAATCTTGGTGGCAAGATTTGGAAAAAGTGCGCGCTGATGCTCAATTGGAGTGGCAGCATGATGGTGCGTGTATCCGGCTTTGGCGTGATCGTTTGCAAATCTTTAAGAGTCCGCATGCTGATATTGCTTATGGCGGTAGATGGGTATTTAAAACCGTTGCTAGTTCCAGCAAGAAGCCCGGAATTTCTGCTGCATGGGTAAAGCAGGCCCAGCAAGAGGGCGCAATTGAGTTTAGAGCGCGTCAGGGCTCAGAGAAACTACAAGACAAGCCTAATGGCCCCCGTAAGACCCTCAAAAATCTTTTCCAAGAGCATGGTGTTCCCCCTTGGGATCGTCAAGCACCCTTGTTATATATTCAGGGCGAGTTAGTTGCGGTCGCTGGAGTAGGGGTGAGTTACCCGCATTTGCGGGTTTCTGAGAAGCGCATTTGGCCGGAGTGGTCAGAGAAGTTTTAATCTGTTCAAAACCCTGTAAAATAAGCCCTTTTTAGATCCTTGGGATTGTTATTCCCAATAAATAGACGGTTTTTATGGCTCTTATCGTTCATAAATATGGCGGCACCTCAATGGGCTCGGTTGAGCGCATTCAGAATGTCGCCAAGCGCGTAGCTAAATGGATGCGTGCTGGCCACCAGGTGGTGGTCGTGCCTTCAGCAATGTCAGGTGAAACTAATCGCTTGCTGGGCTTAGCAAAAGATATCAATCCCGATGCACCTCCTCGTGAGTTGGATCAGATCGCCTCAACAGGTGAGCAGGTGAGCTCTGGTTTGCTTGCACTTGCTCTGTTGCGTGAAGGCATTGACGCGGTGAGTTATGCGGGTTGGCAAGTTACTGTGCATACCGATTCAGCTTTTACAAAAGCGCGCATTAAAAGCATTGATGATCAAAAAATCTTAGCTGACTTAAATGCTGGTCGCGCAGTAGTGGTGACGGGTTTCCAAGGTGTTGATCCTAATGGCAACATCACTACGCTTGGTCGTGGCGGTTCGGACACTTCCGCAGTAGCCATGGCTGCAGCACTTAAAGCCGATGAGTGCTTAATCTATACAGACGTTGATGGTGTCTATACAACCGATCCTCGCGTTTGTGAAGATGCACGTCGTTTAGATAAAATTACTTTTGAAGAGATGCTGGAAATGGCCAGCTTAGGTTCTAAGGTATTACAAATTCGCTCTGTTGAGTTTGCAGGGAAGTACAAAGTAAAAACCCGGGTTCTGTCTTCATTGACAGATCCTTTGATGCCCCTTGATATCGAGATGAAGTCGGGCACATTGATTACATTTGAAGAGGACAGCACTATGGAAGCCGCAGTTATTTCCGGCATCGCCTTTGCGCGTGATGAAGCGAAGATTACCGTTCTTGGAGTTCCAGATCGTCCAGGTATCGCATATCAAATTTTGGGACCTATTGCCGATGCGAATATTGATGTAGATATCATTATTCAAAATCAGTCATTTGAAGGTAAGACGGATTTCACATTTACCGTCCCACGCGCTGATTATCAGAAAGCCTTGGACTTGTTGAAAAATACCGTCCAAGCTCATATCGAGGCTAAAGAGATTACTGGCGATCCAAAGGTGTCTAAAGTTTCTGTGGTCGGTGTAGGAATGCGCTCACATGTTGGTATTGCTAGCAAGATGTTCCGCACCTTGTCGGAAGAGGGTATCAATATTTTGATGATTTCTACTAGTGAAATTAAGATCTCAGTAGTGATTGATGAGAAGTACATGGAATTGGCTGTACGTGCTCTGCATAAGGCTTTCGAGCTGGATCAGAAGTAAAAGTCAGTATTAAACCCCTCGGTCACGGGAATCCGTTAAACTATGGGGCGTTGTAAAGCATCAAGTATGGAGACGTGGCCGAGCTGGTCGAAGGCACTCCCCTGCTAAGGGAGCATCTGCGCTAAAACGCGGATCGGAGGTTCGAATCCTCTCGTCTCCTCCAGATTTCTAATGAAATCAACTGCTTGAATGATTTACAGCAAATGAACAAGCCCCTTAATTGGGGCTTTTTTATTGCCAAAAATATAACCAGAGTCACTATCGGAGTAGGTGTGATGTTTTATTCCTCTCTGACTGATGCGCTGACATTTCCTTCTTGTAAATCCTTTTCATTTGCCAAATTAGATCTTCGCTAAAACCTTAAATATGTCTTTGGGTTTGAGATTTAGTTTGAATACTCATGAAGTCTAAATGGTAATCATTATCATTTAGAATGAATTCGCCCTGGGTCGTTTGGGAAGATGATTGGGGCGCTAGACAATTAAATAAAGTGGATTGGCGATATGAATTCTGGGATGGGTGTTGTGAGTTTGTGGTTGAGCAGTGGGCTTGTCATTCAAGTAACGGCGTTGATTTTGCTGGGCATGTCAATTTTGTCTTGGACGGTCATGGTAGTTAAGGGTGTATTGATCTATAAATCCAAGAAGCAGGCCAAACAATTAAATAATTTTTGGCATAGCCCAGACTTAAATGAGGCTCTTGAGGTGCTCGAGTTAAAGCAGCAAGAAGTCAATCCATTTAAGGCATTAGCGCTTGAGGGGCAAATTGCAATGCGTCATCATCGGCGTACCGAGCAGCACCTACACGATTCATTGGATTTAAATGATTGGATTACTAGCAGTCTCAGAAATTCAATAGATGATGCAAGGGAGCAGTTTGGCTCAGGACTGATTATCTTGGCATCAATTGGATCTACAGCACCATTCGTTGGTCTGTTTGGCACTGTCTGGGGCATCTATAGAGCGTTGTTAAGTATTGGCGGTGGTGGAATGTCTGGTATTGACCAGGTTGCTGGCCCCGTAGGGGAGGCTTTGGTGATGACTGCATTTGGTTTGGTAGTTGCGATACCTGCCGTTCTTGGATACAACGCCTTGCTAAGGGGCAATCAATTTATTCTTGGAAAACTGAACCGCTTTGCTTACGATTTGCGCGCATTCTATGTGACCGGAATCTGTATCAAAACTTCGGAGGGGACTAAATGAGTTTTGAAAGTTTTGATAGTAAGGAGGATCAGTTTATTAACGAAATAAATATGACTCCATTTGTGGATGTCATGCTGGTTTTATTGATTATTTTCATGATCACTGTTCCAGTTTTAAAAAATTCTGTAGAGATAGATTTGCCTCAGGCATCTAGTAAGCCACAAGAACATCCACCCGAGGTATTGAGTTTAAGTATTGATCGGAATGGTGAATATGTGATTGATAAGCGGAGGTTAGACGAGGATGGTTTAAGCAATGAATTGCAGCGGATTGCCAAATCAAAGTCCAAAACTGTATTGCATATTTATGGCGATAAAAAAGTGGAGTATGACCATGTGGCTAGGGCGATGAGCATTGCGCATTCTGCTGGAATTGAAAAGGTTGGCTTTGTAACTACTCCAAAGGAAAAATAATGAATCCAGAGATGCACAAGCAACTCATTAATGGTAGCAAGTTGACTCTTGGAGTTTCAGAGCACAAATTTACAAGTGCAGATCTCTTTGGCAATACTAATTCAGTGTTGATAGATCATCGCGGGGTGATGTATACCTTACGCATTACTCAATTTGGCAAATTGATACTGACGAAATAGTAGCAAATGCTAAAGTCCATCCATCAGTCCTTATACGTCCGTATGGGGTTCATGGTCTTTATATTTCACATCCTGATTTTGATTGTGATTATTTTATTTGGGCTGAAATTTTCTAGGGATAGGCCAAGCTTTATTTTTTCGGGAGAGGTGATAAAGCTGGAGTCGGTAGTGATATCTAAGGTAGTGACCACGCAGCCCAACCTTAAAAAACAAAAAGCTCAAACCTCTGAGTCTATTAATCAAGTATCTCTTGATGGGTTGGAGCCTACTAATCAGGCTCTATATCATTCCGCTGCTGCACCAATTTCCATGCCATCAGCTGACTCATCAGCTTTGAACAACCCTAAGCCGCCTTATCCTATTTCCAGTCGAGAAAATGGAGAGCAGGGAAGAGTGATTCTGAATGCTTGCATCACTGAGCGGGGCGCAATACATCATTTGGAGTTAGCCAAAACTTCTGGATATCCTGCATTAGATAGATCAGCTTTAAATACGGTGCGCCTATGGAAATTTATGCCTGCACTACAAGATGGTCACCCCTTACCCTCTTGCTATCGCTTACCTATCAATTTCATCTTGTCCCATTAGATATGTTTGCAACAATCAAGCATAATTTCTATTGACAATAGGAATCATTCTCATTAACATTTATCTATCGAGCCATCCTATTGGCTTTTAATATCACAGCCCGCCGCCGCTAGCTAGTGTTTTAACTAACTAGAGGTTTTATGCATAACGGGTTAAAAATTCGCAAGCTAGCGTTATTGATGGCTTTCTCATGGGCTCCATTAGCCGCACAAGCTCAAATTGTTGTTGATGAAGATGGTAGTGTTTTAAATCGGAAGCGGGGCGAGCACTCGCAGGTCGATCGAGGTTTGAAAGAGGTTACGGTGAGCTCCACTCGCTCACCCAGAAAAACTGATAACGTGCCTAACGTCGTTACAGTGACAACCGCTGAAGAAATTCAGGAGCTGGGGGCACGTAACATTGGAGACGTATTTAAAGATTCCCCTGATGTAACGGTCCCATCTCAAACTGGTCGTTTTAGTCTAGCTGTTGGAGGTCAGGGTAGGGGCTCTCAGGAGAGTATTAATATTCGAGGCCTCCAGGGGAATAACGTTTTATTGCTAGTGGATGGTATTCGCGTTCCCAACCAATTTTCATTTAATGCATTTCAGGCTGGACGTGGAAATTTTCTGGATGTAGAGGGTTTTAGGAAAATAGAAGTAGTGAGGGGGCCATCATCTACGCAATATGGCAGCGATGGTTTAGCTGGTCTTGTAAATTTCCAGACTTTTAATCCAGTCGATTTTATTAATGATGGCGAAGATAAGGGCGGGTTTGCTAAAACCGGCTATTCAAGTGTAGATAATTCTACAAATACAAGTTTTGGGTATGCAGGTAAGAACGATCATGCTCAAGCTATGGTGCTTGGTAACTTTCAGTCTGGCCACCAATATCAAAATCAAGGCTCAAACTATTCAACTGGTTCAACGCGCACCGCACCAAATCCTGCGGATTACGGCAACTGGTATGTTCTGTCAAAAGGGATTGTGGCAGTAGATTCGACTAACAAACTTGGCATCACTTATGAGTCCCAAAATGTAAATCAAAATGTTAATAATCTTTCGGATTTAGGAATGGGCGGTGGCTGGGGCCCAAGGAATGTGATAACTTCTACCGCCGCCGATACAACGACTAGAAATCGAGTTTCCGGTGAATGGGATCACAAGGATGAAGCTGGTGAGTACATTCAAAAAGCTAATGTGATGTTGTACCTACAGGATGCGTCTGTTACTCAAAATACTTTTCAACAGCAAAGCGGGTCATTCCCTTCGGCTTGGAGATCTCGAAATAACACTTATTCTCAAAATACTACTGGCTTAAATACAACCTTAGAGAGTAATTCAACAAGCCTCATTAATCAGCGCTTTACTTATGGATTGGATTGGAGCTCTTCCAGTATATCCAGTCAATTGAATGCATTGGGAAATGGTTCATCGCTTACTCCTGCGGTTCCTGCAACTTATGATTTGGGCGGAGCATTTTTACAAAGCGAGATGGAGTTTGGTAGCGTTAGTGTGATACCTGGGGTCCGATACGATGGGTATTCCATTAAACCAAATAATGGCCCTTACCCGACAAATAGTTCTTCAGCGATATCCCCCAGAATCGGGGCGGTATGGAATTTGGTACAAGAATTTAGACTGTTTGCAAATTGGGGAACAGGTTTTACTGCTCCAACACCGGATCAGGCCCTATCAAGCTATAACCCGATCGGTAGACCAGGGCAATACTATCGGCTGGTTCCGAGTCCCAATTTAAAGCCTCAAACTGGCAATGGAATAGAGCTTGGCGCTCGTGGCCGATTCGATGCATGGAGGTATCAATTATCTGGATATGCAAATAATTACAGTAATTTTATTTCTCAGGTAATAACTCAAGGCTCCACCTATAGTCGAGCTAATCCTGCCATTTATCAATATCAAAATCTTAGCAATGCATACATTCGTGGTTGGGATGTCCGGACAGACTGGGCTTTTGCCGAAGGTTGGCAAGCAAATGCTGCTATGGCGTATAGCAATGGCGAGCAAATTCAAAATAGCATCTCAACCCCTTTAAATACCATTCAACCTTTACGTGGGATTTTAGGGTTGCGATACGATGCCTCTAATTGGGGTGCCTTCGCCAATATGGTTTGGAATCAGGGAAAAGCTGCTAGCACAGTGAACTTCAATAGCAATAACGGTGGAACCCAAAATCAGTTTCTTAGTCCTGCATCAACCATACTTAATCTTACGGGGTATTGGAAGCCAACAAAACAGCTGACCTTTAATTTCAATTTAAATAACGTATTTAATTCCACCTACTGGAATTGGTCGGGTGTTCAGGGGTCCGTAACTACTGAAAATACCAGAGGCTATAACGCTTCAGCGGCTCAACAGTCCGCGACATCTGCACCTCGCAATGTCCAACTTTCCGCGCGCTACGATTTCTGAGGGTAGAGAAGATGAAATCCATTGATTCAATTCGCCAATTCTTTACTATTTTGCGCAGGGAAGAAAAAATGCGTCATCGTGATATCGCCGAGAAACTCGAGATATCAGAGGGAGAGCTGATTGGTGCCCATGTTGATGCTCGGCTAGCTCCAACAGAGATTGGAGGTCTACAAGCTATTCGATTGTGTTCAGAGTGGTCGGAAATTATTAGCTCTGTAGAGTTTCTTGGTGAGGTGATGGCCTTGACGCGTAATAAATCCTGCGTCCATGAGAAGGTTGGAGTCTATAAACACGCTTCCAAGCGGGGCCCTATAGGTCTTTTAGTTGGTGAAATTGATTTACGTATTTTTTATGAAACTTGGGCTCATGGTTTTGCGGTACATGAAGTGACTAAAAATGGACCACATCGTAGCTTGCAATTTTTTGATAAGTCTGGTGCAGCAGTTCATAAGATTCATTTAAAGCCGCAAAGTATTGTTGAATTTTTTGATGCATTGGTTGCTAAATTCAAAAGTGGCGATCAGGCACCCGGTATTGAAGTGCTTGGCCTAGATAAGCCTGTTGTTGAGATTCCTGATAGAGAAATCAATATAGGAAGATTTCATCAGGCATGGTGTCATATGAAAGATACCCATGAATTCTATGACCTGCTCAAAAAATTTAATGTCAACAGGGCTCAAGGTTTGCGTCTTGCGAAACCAGAGTTTACTCAGGAAGTCTGCGTGAGCTGTATAAGAGATTTATTGGATATTGTAGTAAATACTAAAACTTCGATTATGGTATTTGTTGGCAATCCAGGTGTGATTCAAATTCATAGTGGCCCTGTTAAAAATGTGGTTCATATGAAGGCCTGGATCAATATCATGGATCCAAGATTTAATTTGCATTTAAGGGCTGATCATGTCGCTCAAGTATGGGTTGTTCGCAAGCCAACTGTGGATGGCATTGTTACTTCAATAGAGCTATTTGATGAGCAAGGCGAGACTATTGCGATGTTCTTTGGCGAAAGAAAGCCTGGAAATCCAGAGTTAGATTCATGGCGAACTCTTGTTCAGGACTTGGTTGAAAAGTCTGCAACAATAGGTGCCTAAGATGAATGCAATGCGTCGTAACTTGTTAATCCATTCGCTAGCGGTGGGTAGCTTGTCAGCATTCGGTGAAAATGCGCTTGCCCAAGAAAAATCTAAAAAGCCATCAGCACCTTTACGTTTGGTGAGTATTGGAGGTGCTTTGACGGAAATAATTTATTTATTAGATTCTAGTAAAGAGTTGGTGGGCGTCGATACCACATCTTTGTATCCCGATTCAGCAACAAAGTTGCCAAATGTTGGCTATGCCAGAAGTCTCTCCTCAGAAGGTATTCTGGCATTAAAGCCGACGCAAGTAATTGCCATTGAAGATGCTGGTCCTCCCATAGTGTTAAAACACATTACCAATGCTGGAATTCCACTTGCTATTTTGTATTCAAACCTACGGTTCGAGGGCGTTCTCGACCGAGTTCGTAAGATTGGCGACTTGATAGATAAGCCACAAGTGGCAAATGAATTGATTCAAAAATTAAATTTAGAGTGGGTTAAAACTCAGCAGAATTTAACTGTAGCCCAACTTAAAAAAATGAGTGTCTTATTCATTTTGTCTCAAAATCCAACGCAACTGATGGTCAGCGGTACTAACACTAGTGCAGATGCAATGATTGCTTATGCGGGTGCTAAGAATGCGATTACAGGTTTTTCTGGGTACAAGCCACTAACGCCTGAGGCCCTCATTACCGCTAATCCAGATATCATTTTAATGACGGATCAGGGTATAAAAGCGCTTGGTGGTGTTGATGGCGTATTGCATTTTCCTGGAATAAACAAAACTACTGCTGGTAAGCAAAAGAATTTCATTTGCCTGGAGGCAATGTATATGCTTGGCTTTGGCCCACGCATGCCATTAGCCGTTCGAGAGTTGAATAAGCTGTTAGCTCAAACACGGTCTTTTTCGTAAAGAGTGTTGATGGTATTCATGCTTTCCGGTTCGGTGGTTGGTAAAACTTTGTTCAGCTTTTTAAGTCTTCTATTTTTCGTTTTATTGCTTGTATTTTTCTCTCAATTTGGTGCAGTCAATATCGAGCTCAATGATTGGTTATCGCTGGTTAACAGTAGCGAGCATCCACAATCTGGTAGCGATTATGTCTTATGGCATCTACGCCTCCCGAGAATACTATTTGCTATTTGTATTGGTGCGGCTCTTGGACTCTCTGGTGCGCTCACTCAGGGTTTGTTTAGAAATCCACTGGCTGACCCAGGTTTGCTAGGGGTTTCTGCTGGTGCTGCTTGTGCTGTCGCTCTGGGAATTGTAATTTTTGCGGATTTAAATATAAGTATTCCTGCGGAATGGAGGTTTTGGATAACGCCGGCATTGGCCTTTTCGGGTGCAATTTTGGTCTGCTTTATCTTGGATAGAGTTGCGCGCTGGATTACGCCAGATTCAATTGCAGGGTTGCTGTTAACGGGGATCGCATTAAATGCACTTGCAGCTGCCATTATTGGTCTATGCACTTATTTGGCTACAGATGAGCAGTTGAGAAATTTAACGTTTTGGACTATGGGGTCACTCTCTGGTTCTAATTGGATGTTAATTGTTGCTATTGGCGTTCTCTTTGTTTTGGCTTGGTGGCGTCTGCGTAAATTAGTTAAGGTGATGAATGTATTTGCGCTTGGGGAATCAGTTGCAACTCACGTCGGGATGAATATCAGCCGATTGCGAATGGAGGTCACTATTTGGGTTGCCTTGTTCTCCGGATTTGCAGTGTCATGGTGTGGAATGATTGGTTTTGTGGGTTTAATTGCTCCTAATTTCGCGCGCGCATGGCTTGGAGGAGATCAAAGAAAGGTGATACCTGCTTCAATGCTATTGGGCAGCATCTTGTTGCTGCTTGCGGATACATTTGCCCGCACTCTGGCAATTCCAGCGGAAGTACCCATTGGAATTTTTACAGCTCTTTTGGGGGCACCGTTTTTTATATTTTTGCTGCGATCTTCTGGACGTCAAATTTCATAATGGAAAAGCTTTGCAAGCTAGAGAGCCTAAGTTTAAGACTGGGTGTAAAAGAGTTTGGCCCCTTCTCGTTAGAAATCACTAAGGGGGAGGGAATCGCAATATTAGGTCCAAGTGGTGCAGGTAAAACCACCTTGCTCAAGCTTCTCTCGCATGACCTTAAAGCACATTTAGGGGTATATCAGTTTAAAGGTAAGAAAATTCAGGATTGGTCCTTGTCCGAACTCAGTAGATCAAGGGCTGCATTGCCTCAGTCTGGTGATGTGTCATTTGGCCTATTGGCTAAATTGGTGATTGGTTTGGGCAGAATTTCAATAGCTGGTGATTCTCACCTTGTCGAAATCATTGAGCAAGCTGCTCGCTTAAGTTGTTGTGAGCATCTTCTTGATCGAGGTTTTAATACCTTATCTGGTGGCGAAAAGGCCCGTGTCCATCTTGCAAGAATATTTGCGCAGTTATGGGGCGAAAGGGAAGGGTTGATTTTGGTTGATGAGCCCTTGGCTTCATTAGATCCAGGGCTTCAAATTGAGCTCCTGCACAGCATAAGACAATATGCATTAAACAGGAATCACGCGATTATTGCGATCTTGCACGATATTAATCAGGCAATGCAAAACTTTGATCGCCTTATCTTGGTAAGGGAAGGAAAAATTATTGGGGATATGCCATCTGGAGTTCAAGCAGTTCCAAGTCTAGAGGGGCTCTATAACGTCCATTTACATATGGTCAATATTGACGGATTTGGGCCCCTCGTCATTCCTAAGGCTAGATCCCATGCGATGTTGTCTTCTGATGGCAGCCAGTAATACATGCAACCTTCCTGGATATCTTGACTAGCGTTATGGTGACGGTTGAACTAGCCTAGCTCTTAAAGGGTTGAATCCCTAGACCCAACTGTTAAATAGGTTGTTTTTCTATTGCCAAATACTAGTACACTAGGCACCCAAAAGAGCTTTAAATAGCAGCTCATCCGGCCCAAAAATCATCCCCCAAGAAAGCAATTCATCAAGCGGTTATGAGTCAAAGTAAGAAAATTCTTCAAGAGGTATTTGGGTACCCCCAGTTTCGTGGCGCACAAGAATCGGTAATCGACCATATTGTTTCGGGTGGTGATGCTTTGGTCTTGATGCCTACTGGTGCGGGTAAGTCATTGTGTTATCAAATTCCCGCTCTTGTTCGTAATGGGGTAGGAGTAGTAGTCTCCCCTTTAATAGCTTTGATGCAAGATCAGGTCGATGCTTTAACTCAGCTAGGTGTCAAAGCGGCATTTCTAAACTCGAGCTTGGATGCAGGTCAATCCCACTCAGTCATCACCCGATTATTAGCGGGTCAATTGGATTTAATTTACGTCGCTCCTGAGCGCCTCATGAGCTCGAGTTTCTTATCAATGCTTGATAGGTTGGAGGCGGGTCCAGGCATAGCGCTTTTTGCGATTGATGAAGCGCACTGCGTTTCTCAGTGGGGTCATGATTTCCGGCCGGAATATCGTCAGTTGACGGTACTTCATGAGCGCTTTCCGCATATCCCCAGGGTTGCGTTAACGGCAACTGCAGATACACCCACTCGCGCTGAAATCCTTGAGCGCTTGTCACTGGAATCTGCAGAGCAATTTGTATCAAGTTTTGATCGTCCTAATATTCGGTATCGAGTACTACAGAAAGACGGCGCTAAACAACAGTTAGAGCATTTTTTAGAAGCAGAACATTCCAATGACTCTGGAATTATCTATTGCCTATCTCGTCGTAGCGTGGAAGAAACTGCAGAGTGGCTAAAAGACCGTGGTTGGGATGCCATGCCTTATCACGCTGGTTTGAGCGTTGAAATGCGCAATGCCAATCAAAAACGTTTTTTGCGGGAGGAGGGCATTATTATGGTCGCCACCGTAGCGTTTGGTATGGGTATTGATAAGCCCAACGTGCGATTTGTAGCCCATTTGGATTTACCAAAAAGCATGGAAGGCTACTATCAAGAAACTGGCCGTGCTGGACGTGATGGTTTGCCGGCAAATGCTTGGATGGTCTATGGCTTTGGCGATGTGATTAATTTACGTAAGATGGTCGATTCTGGTGAGGCCTCTGAGGAGCGTAAAAGAGTAGAACGTCAAAAACTCAATGCCCTTTTGGGTTATTGCGAATCTACTAGCTGTCGCCACCAAAGTATCTTGCGGTATTTTGGTGAAGAGCATCCTGGCGCCTGTGGCAACTGCGATAACTGTCTAGAACCCGTTGCCACCTGGAATGCCACTCAAGAGGTGCAAAAGGCCTTGTCATGTGTGTATCGAACTGGACAACGATTTGGTGTGACCCATTTAATCGATGTCCTCCTTGGAAAAAGTACCCCTCGAGTTCAGGAGTGCCAGCATGATCAAGTAAGCACTTTTGGTATCGGCAAAGACCTTAATCAAGCGCAGTGGAATAGCATCTATCGCCAATTGGTAGCTGGTGGGTATTTAGATGCGGATATCGCCCTCTATGGCGGCTTAAAACTCGATGACTCAATGGCATTGCCCGTCTTGCGCGGCCAGAAAGAGGTATGGCTACGCAAGGATACGGGGTATTCCCAAAGCAAAGTTGCCAAATCTGGAGCTAGCAAAGCTGCGGCGCATACATTTGCTAATCCCATTGAAGAGATGCTTTGGCAGGCCCTTAAAGATAAGCGTATGGAATTGGCTCGTGAACAGGGCGTGCCCCCATACATCATTTTTCATGACGCCACGCTCTTGGAAATCCTGAAGGCAAAACCCAAAAACCTGAATCAACTCAAATCTATTGGCGGCGTAGGACAGGCAAAACTGGAAAGATATGGCTCTTATTTTCTGGAAGTTATTAACAATGCCTAATTCGGGGAAGTCCTTATACCCAGAGGTACTAATAGGGTAATTAGAGATACCCCAAACTCCATCTTCTTCATATAAGCCCTATAGCTTATATGGATGCGATGGGCGATAGCAAATCTCGCATTGCAACATACCGCTGTAAGATCTCTCAGATATGAACGCCACGCTAGTCCCTGCTATTTTTCTTTTCTATGGGATTCTGTCTCTTGCTTATGCTGGGGTGTTGATTCAGTTCTTATCAAGGCGCAAAGATAGGGTTATTGCATTCTGGTCTTCGGGTGCGTTATGTGTTGGCATAGCAACCATCGCTACGATCTTTCGTGATCCATCGAATTTGATTGCTACCTATGTAGGGGCAAATGGACTGGCTTTTATTGGTTACCTCTTATTTAACTACGCATTAAAAGAATTTCTTGCCATAGGTGCTTCGACTAAAAGAATCCTGCTTGTGACTACCGCAGCCTTTTTTGCATATTGTTTTAGCTTGTACTTTGTTGGTATATTTTTTGAGTCGAAATACCAAACGATATTTATATCCACGCTAGTGGTGATGACAAGCGCATATGCGGGTGTACTTGGGTATAGGATCTATAAAAAAAGCAAAATTAATCATGCTGCAATTCTATCGGCAACCTCTTTTTTAAACTCTTTTATATGGGCCTTAAGAATTTTATTAGCTGCGTCTGATATTTCCATTAACGCCTTTAATCCTAGTGTTTTTAATTCAATCATTTTCGTCTGTATTTTTCTTCTGGGAATGTTTTGGTATTTCAATTTCATTGGATTGCTGTATTCGCAATCCAATGAAGCGGAGCAGGAGGCTCTATCTCGCTTTGAGGGGATGGCCAAAACATTGCCCTGCGCACTTTATGAGTATTACCTTTATCCCGATTACACCAGCGAATTTCGATACTTCAGCCCCAGCATTAAAGAGATAGTGGGTCATAGCGCCAGAGCTATTATGAAAAATGCTTCGCTGATCATTGATCGGGTGCATCCAGAGGATAAGGAGTACTTTTGGAAGGTCAATTTAGAGGCCTACAACTCTGGAAAGACATTTTTTATTGAAACCCGAATGATTATCTGGGACGGCACCATCAAATGGGTGCAGTTATCCTCCTCTCCACGGGGAGAGGATTTTAAAAACGTTTCCTGGAGTGGTTACATCATTGATATCACTGAGCGTAAAACTCTAGAAGCTGCAGCCTTGAGGGTTGATAGCATTACTAAAGAAAATGAGGCTATCACACTACTGCTTAAGGAAAAGGAACGGCTTGTTACGAGTCTATTAAAGGCTAATAAAACTGCAACAACGGGCGCATTGTCGGCATCAATCGCGCATGAATTAAATCAACCAATTGGCGCATCGAATATCAATATTCAATTTTTACAAAAGAAATTAGATAACAATGAATTTAGCCCAGAGCTTGGAAAACAGATTTTGGCATTGTTAGCCCGCGATAATGATCGGGCTGGCAATATCATTCGCTCGCTCAGATCAATCTTTCTTGAGACTAGGGAGGATGATGATTTCTGGGAATTTAACGATGCCCTGGATTCGATTCTTGAAATTATTAGGCCTGAATGCAGGAAAAACAATATCACCTTAAGCATTCAGGAAAGCGGTAATTTGAATCTAGTGGCAAGTGAAGTTGAGATTAAGCAAGTTCTCTTAAATCTCCTGAATAATGCCATTAGAGAATTGGGTGATGTTCATCACTCTCGCAAAGAAATATTAATTGAGTGCGCTGTTGAGGGCAATCTTGCGATGATTGCTATTTCTGATAGTGGGCGAGGAGTGCCTCTGGAACTTCAAGATAATTTATTCGAGCTACTCAGTAGCGAAAAAAACATCGGCATGGGCCTTGGCTTATGGCTTTGTAAGCACATTATTACGAGGCATGGTGGTAAATTGCATTATGGTCAAAGTGATATGGGCGGGGCTAAATTTTTGATCGCCATACCGATATTGCCTAATGAGTGAGGCGCGTAATATAAAGATAAGCCTTAAGGCGTATAGCGTATTTACGTTTAGATATTTATATTCATGCACATTATGAAATCTTACTCATGAAGTCATCAGGTCATATCTACGTCATCGACGATGATCAATCCATTCGGGATTCTCTTAGCATTGCCTTGAGGGATTCAGGCTATGAGGTAATGAATTTTTCTGGTGCGATTGATTTCTTAGATAGGGCAGTAGTGATTGGCCCGGCGGTAATTTTGCTGGATATGCAAATGCCAGACCTGACGGGCTTAGAGTTGCAGGAGCGATTGAATAAGATGGGCAGGTCGACGCCCATTATTTTCATTAGCGGTCAAAGTCATCCAAAGCAGATTGTCGAAAGTTTTCGCAAGGGCGCTATCAATTTTATTTTTAAGCCATTTAACCTTGGGGAGTTGGTTGAGGCTGTTAGAGCCGCTATTGATGCTGATTCCTCTAAGGAGTATTCAAATGCGAGGAGCGATAAGATTAAAGATTTATATGCATCTTTAACACCCCGTGAAAAGGATGTTTGTGATTTATTGGTAAAGGGCTTTCTCAGTAAGGATGTTGCTGATACTTTAAATATCTCTAGTGCCACGGTCAAAATCCATAAATCGCGGGTTATGAAGAAGATGAGGGTTTCTTCCATGCAACTTCTAGTGTCCTGCTACATTCAATCCGGTATAGGAATCTAGTATTTCTTAGGGCCGGTGGCGGGAGGGTATAGAACCCAGAAACGGGCATTAAAAATGCTTCACCCCCCTGAATTTGCCCTATTGCGCTTCCAAAGTCTTAAATTAAGGGCGCAGAAAGCTAAAGAGAGCATAATTTTGGATGCTGATAAGCAATATTGGTATGCCTTAGCGTGATAATGTCTTGGGTAATGCTGATCCTTGAATAAAATCTTTATTGATCACTATCAGCCCCTCCATGAATGGAGGTTCGCTTAAACAAAGGTATATATATGACAGAAATTAAGAAATCCCTATCTGCAACCATTAAAGAAGCATTGGCTAAGAAACATGCAAATCAACATCCTGATACAAAAGATTCTAAAGAGGGTGCCGTAACCAAGAAGCGTACAGCTCCATCCGTGGGTGCTGGTAAGGTGATGAAAAAGGCTGCTGGTAGAGGTAGATAAGCTACTGTGTCACTAATAGTTGGCGGTAGATTGGGTGTGTCTGAGTTTATGCGCCCAACCCACCTCACCAGTATTTACTTTTGATCTTTAAGTAAAGCAATTAAGTTCGGACACGCTTTAGTGTCAATATTCATGTCTTTGCGATAAAGACACCATTCCTCATAAGCTTCAGTCTTTGAGACTTGGCATAGACCATATTCACCGCCCGATTTGGAATCCGTTTGCATATACAAATTGCCATCGTGATTTGCCGCGCAATTTGTTGATGCGGGATTAGCCATACTGAGCATCTCCTCACTCTGGGCAAAAGCAGGCAAGGAAAATAGGCAGAGTGCAGCGTAAATCAGGGTAGTTTTCATATAAGTGATTAGTTTATCTTTAGGTCTGATTCAGTTCATATTTTTGTGAATTTATCAGCTTAATATAGTGGGCTAAATACCAGGTTAATCGAGATACATATAACTGTTACATGGAAATATCTATGGGCGCTGAGTTTACGCCGCTCCAGTATGTTGAATTTATTATCAAAATTAACCCGGGTACTGCGGTCGCCGGTAGCAGGTCGTTTTGCTTTCCTTAATCTGCGGCCATAAAACCATTATGATCGACGATTTACTTGTGAATACTTAGGAGACCCTTGGCTAGTCTTGATCGCGCCGTCAGTGGAGGCTTGGAAATTGTTGCTACATTCACGCTCTATTTCGTAGCGCTGGCTATGTCGCAACTATTTTCATCATTACTCATGGGTAAAATTTCCTTGTTACTATATTTGCCAGCTGGCATCAAGCTTCTCTCGATCTTAATTTTTGGATGGCGGGGTGCTTTCGGTATTGCTCTGGCGATCTTTGTTCGCCTGATGACTAAAGATGGCACTTATTTAGTTCTTGAGAGCCTGGAGATGGCGCTGATCAACGCGGGGGCATCTTGGTTGGTGATCTATAGTTTTTTAAGGGCATTCAAGATTTCCTCAAATTTATATAATCTCAATCTGTGGCATATTGTTGGTCTATCCGCAGTTTGCAGTGTTACTAACGGTCTTTTGTTTTCATGGCTTTTAGTGGGCTTTAACCATCTAGGTGCGGAGCTCTATTGGCATAAAGTATTTGTGATTGTGGTGGGTAGTTTCACAGGTAATGCAGTATTAGTGTGGTTGATGACCTATGTTTTTCGTCATCGTGTTGTGCTACAAAATCATCTAAGTAAATTTAGATAAACTAAAAATTAAAATAATTCGCTGGAGACAATATAAATATGCTTTTGAAAAATACTTCCTACATTCGGTTTCTCAATTTCCTAGATGCCACTGAACTCACAAGTTTAAAAAACCTGGATGCGATTGAAGAACAATTGCTCAACTACCTCATGCTGGCCCATTCAAATGGTCGAGATTTATTGGTGGGCGACTTAATTCAATTAAGTCAATTTGGATCGCAGGCAACCTTGCACGGCAGAGTAAAAAGCTTGGTAGCTATGGGTTATCTAAAGTTGGTTGAAGATAAGGAAGATGGCCGTAGAAAGCGGGTTACCCCAACAACCAAGTCTTATAAACACTATGAAAAGCTCTCCGTGTTCTTGAAAAAAGCCTCAATCGGAGATTAGTTCCACTGGATTGCAGCAAGAGGTACCAAAACCACCTGCGGGTGGTTTTCTTTTGCTTATTTCAGTCTAGTCTAGCTTGATGAAAGGGGCTATGATGACTTATCGTTATTTTTGTTATCTCAACTGAAACACTTATCTTTAGAGCTAGCTATGACCTATAAGATTGCTATTCGCAAACCCAATAAGATCCACGAGATTGAAGTTTGGAGACAATCTGATAAGACCTTTAAAGTGATTTTAAGTTGGGGTTCTGGCTATATTTTGGTTGAAGATGAACCTGAAATTCCAGCCTCTTATAGCGCCATGGAAGGTATTGATGTCAATATCGCTTTCGATCCTATTGATGGATCTTTCCAAAATGCTTACGCAAGATACACCTTCTCTGAAAACATCTCGAAAGATGAACAAGAGCTTATTCTCAAGATCTACGAAGACTCGATGTATGAAGGACTTGAAGCTCTAGGTTGGGAGCATATGGAGTCTGAATGCTGGTTCTATGGAAATTTGGATATCACTGAATTAGAGTAGGGCAATTGATTGATATCATTCAGATATGAATTTGATTAAAACTTTATCTTTTGCTTCGTGCGCTTTCTTGATTCTTGCCCCTATTGTCGCCAGGGCTGATTGGACTAATTACCCCATTAAGGGAAAGTTCATTCACTATTCATATGAAGTACTCAGTGGCAATAAGAAGGGCGAGAAGGGCGGCTTCATGAAGCTAAAGTTGCTGAGTAACTATTCCAAAGCACAAGACGTGGAGATCAAAAATCTCAGCATTAGTTATCTGTCTAGAGTGGATTACGCCACTGTGAACTGCGCAGAAAAGTCAAAGCAGCTCCAAATCAGCGCCTTTGAGTTGTACGAAGATGCTGACGGAAAGGGCTGGAATTACAAAGGAACCCCGAAAAAAATTAAGTGGGATAAAGTGCCTAAAAATAGTACTTTAGATAGTCTTTTGAAAGATGTTTGCTCAGGAACTTAATTTTCTACTTGCTCTAAGGCGCTGTTTTTACTTCTGAGATTTATCTACTAGATCACTGAGCCTCGTACCATCGGCAATAGCGCTATTAGTTGATTGGTCAACCCGTTGTGAACGGTAAATGCTGGTGTGCCCTGAAAACAAGTAGCTGACTACGCAAGCAATCGCGGCATAGATTCCCATTTCAGCGCCGAAAAGTTCCATGGCCATCACCATAGAGGCAAGCGGAGTGTTCGCAGCCCCCGCAAAGACAGCGACAAAACCAACTCCTGCCAGCAATGAAAATGGCACATCCAGTATGGGGGCTAAAGCATTGCCTAGGGTCGCACCAATATAAAACAAAGGAGTCACTTCACCGCCCTTAAATCCGCTGCCGATGGAGGTGATTGTGAAAGCCATCTTGCCCAAGAAATCATAAGAAGCTAATGGCTGATTAAAGGCATCGACGATGGTAGTGATGCCTAAACCAATATAGCGGTCTGTGCCGACCGCCCAAGTGGCGGCGATAATAATGATGCCGCCGATTAGAGGTCGCAGCGGTGCGTAGGGAATACGCTTTTTAAAGACGGCACTAGTATGGTGGGTGATATCTGCAAAGGCTTTGCCAGTGAGACCAAAGGCAATGCCGGCAATCATCATGGCAATAAACCCCCAGGTGGTAATGCTTGGAATCGATTGCACGACGTAGTGGGTGTGATGTACTCCCCATAATAATGAAACTTGGTCTGCAATAATCGCGGCAACCACACAGGGAAAGAGGGCCTCATAGCGCATACGGCCAATGACTAAAACCTCTAATCCAAATATCGCTCCGGCCAGGGGTGTGCCAAAAACTGAGGCAAAGCCTGCGCTAATGCCGACCATTAAAATAATCTTGCGGTCAACAGAGTTGAATTTAAACAGGCGGGTAAGTTGATCTGCCAATGAGGCGCCCATTTGAACGGCGGTTCCTTCTCTACCCACAGAAGCACCAAACAGGATAGAGATGATGTTGCCAAAGAAAACAAATGGCGCCATTCTAAAGGGGATAGTTTTTTTAGGATCATGGATCTCGTCGATGATGAGGTTGTTACCTCTTTCAACATGCTCACCAAAACGAAGATAAATCCAGCCTACTGCAAATCCCGCTACAGGGAGTAACCACATTAACCAATGGTAGTCGGTATGGGTGGCGGTAGCCCACTCAAGGGCAATCAAGAGAAAGGCAGATGCTGTGCCAGACAGGGCGGCTACAACTGCAGCGATCAGCAGCCATTTGCCTATGTAGGGCAAAAGGGTTACTTGCTCGGGGTAGGGGGATTTAGACATATCAGGTAATAATTCTAAAGGCTAGGCGGCAATCTGGATGAAATCCTCTCTGCTGGGTATTGCGGCTTATTCGCTATACCGAGCCTAGGTCTCTGTGTTTGAGGTGTCATGGTGGCCGCTTTATCAATTCGATGCGGTCAACACGCAGCTGAAACAGGGTTTATTAAATCCTAGGGCATTATTTATAAAACGGATTCATACTTCCCTTTACTCTCATATCATTCTTAACGGAGGTTACGCCACTAACTCCCTTTGCTATGGCAACTGCACGATTCGTTTCTGCGATGCTGCCAACAAAGCCACTCAGCTGAACTTCACCTTTGAAGGTCACAACATTGATATCTAGCGATTTAAGTGAAGGGTCATCAAAAATAGAAGCCTTTACTTTGGTGGTGATCGCGCTGTCATCAACAAACTCTCCAGCACTTTCTTTTGTTGGGTTCCCGGCGCAGGCTGTGGTCGCCAATACTGCCGAAAGCATGAATACGGTAAATAGTTTTTTAATTGACTGCATATAAAGCCTCATTTCTGAAAGAGGGGTGTTCCGTGCGGGTAAGGTTTATTGGGTCTTTAGTAAAGTAAACCTCAGCTTCATACTACGCCTGTTCCCTCTGAATAGAAATCTATCAAATCTGTTAGCGATAAAAGCGTCTCTGATAGTATTAAAAGAAATCAATTTGGAGGCCGTTATGTCACACAGTTCTTTGATTTCTCCCTTGCGCGAAAGCGGCTCTGGAAAGATCATGACCGCTCGAGAGGCGGTGCAATTAATAGGTGACGGTGATACGGTTGCTACAGGGGGTTTTGTAGGTATTGGATTTGCTGAAAATATTGCTGTTGCTCTGGAAAAGCTTTTTTTGGAGAGTGAGAGATCGAGCCCGTCTGGTCTTGGAACTCCACGTAACTTAACTTTAGTCTATGCAGCAGGTCAGGGTGATGGTGTAGATCGTGGTCTAAATCACCTGGCCCACTCAGGCTTAGTAGCGCGTGTGATTGGCGGACACTGGGGTCTGGTGCCTAAATTGCAGCAGTTAGCCATTAGCAATCAAATTGAAGCTTGGAATCTGCCTCAAGGAGTTATTTGTCATTTATTCCGTGATATTGCAGCGGGCAAGCCTGGTACCTTAACGCATGTGGGCTTAGGAACTTTTGTTGATCCCCGTTTTGGTGGTGGAAAGCTCAATGAGAAAACCCAAGATAACTTAGTCCGGTTAATGCCTATTGATGGCAAAGACTATCTTTTCTACAAAGCCTTTCCTATTAATGTTGGCATTATTCGCGGTACAACAGCGGATCCTGAAGGCAATATTACGATGGAGAAAGAGGCTCTGACGTTAGAAGCTTTAGCCATTGCTACGGCGGCGCACAACTCTGGTGGCATCGTGATTGCGCAAGTAGAGCGGATCGCAGCATCAGGCAGTTTAAATCCAAGACAAGTAAAGATACCTGGGATATTAGTTGATTGTGTAGTTGTTGCAGAAAAACCTGAGTATCACATGCAGACTTTTATTGAGGCTTATAGCCCAGCATTTTCTGGTGAGATCCGAGTGCCCACCTCTACACGTCGGGCGATGGCGTTGGATATGCGAAAAATAATTGCCCGTAGAGCCGCGATGGAGTTACGAGCTAATGACATTGTAAATTTAGGTATTGGGATGCCAGAGGGGGTATCAGCCGTCGCAAGCGAAGAAGACATCATTGATTTACTTACACTTACTGCAGAGCCAGGTGTTATTGGTGGCATACCTGCGAGCGGTTTAAATTTTGGAGCGGCTATTAACACCCAGGCCATTCTTGATCAGCCGAACCAATTTGATTTCTATGATGGTGGTGGTTTGGATATAGCCATTCTCGGCTTGGCTCAAATGGATGAGCTTGGCAACTTAAATGTTTCGAGGTTTGGTAACAAATTAGCCGGTGCTGGTGGTTTTATCAATATCTCCCAAAATGCCCGTAAGGTCGTATTTGTAGGGACCTTTATGGCTGGTAAGTCGATATTGCATATTGAGAACGGAAAACTCGTCATTGACAACGAAGGTAGTGGCAAAAAATTTGTGAAAGAAGTGGAGCACCGCACATTTAGTGCCGAGCAGTCCTTGAAGAATGAACAAACCGTGATGTATATCACTGAGCGCTGCGTATTTCATCTAACTAAGGATGGTGTGGTGTTAACTGAGATTGCCCCGGGGATTAACTTAGAAAAAGATATTTTGTCGCAAATGGATTTTGCGCCGATCGTTGCGAATGAACTGAAGATCATGGATGAGCGTATCTTTATAGATGAGCCTATGGGTTTAAGGGCTCAGCTATTAGACATTCCATTCGAAGATCGCTTTACCTATGATCCATTAAAGAATATTTTCTTTGTAAATCTAGAGGGCTTTAGAGTTCGCACGTATGCGGATATACAAAATATTTCTCATGCAGTAGAGCGCCATCTTTCTGGTCTGACACATAAGGTGCCTGCTATTGTCAATTACGATCGCTTCGACATCACTCCAGAGTTATTTGATGCCTACGCTGATATGGTGAAGAACTTGGCCGATCGCTTCTATAGCCTAGTGACTCGTTACACTGCTAGCACCTTCTTACGAGCTAAATTAAATGAAGCTTTAAAAATGCATTCTGTAGATCCGCAACTTTATGAGACTTTGACTGATGCTCGGAAGCGCTTAGATGCTCAAGATGGTGAGGGATCTTAATTGCACTTGATTGATTGATTGGTATGGTTGTTTATCACCATATAAGTCTACGCTGGATTTAGCATCCCCTCGTGCGGGCGTTTTTTTAACTGCCAATGATCTTTGCGGCGTCAATTTAAGCCTTAAAGACTTATGCCTGCGTTGGCATCGAGAGGATTTATTAATCTATTGGGGTTTTTCCTAGGCTACCATCATCATTTATTACTTAAATTAAGTATTATTACTTATAAATATTTAATGATTTTTTGATGAGAAATTTATGAAAATACGACTATTACTTTCTATAGCGGCGATTAGTATTGGCTTAGTTGTTATAGCATGTGGTGGAGGCGGTGGTGGTGGTTCAAGCACATCTTCTAGTTCTACAAGTAATTCAACAGTGCTTTCCTCGTCTGTTGGAAGTTTGACGGCATCTCATTTAACTGTTGGAGATCCAGCGCAATTTAGTGGCGGAACCACTCTTGCGGAAAATTTCAAATCCTTGCTAAAGGGTTTTTATAACTGGATGATTCCCAGCGCAATTGCACAAACTGTCAGTGCATGTTCCTCCAATACTCTTATAGGTAGTAGCAACAATAGTACTTGGAATATTATTGGCTTAACTGGATCTAACGCAACCCCTCCATGTGTAAACAGAATTCAGGATGCTGGTAGATATATAGTTCTAAAGGTGACGGGGATAACTGATTCCGGAGGTAATACTTGCGATTTGGTGGCCATTCAAAAATCCTCTGGGCAAACCACCTGTATTAACGTGCCCTTACCAAATAGGGCAACTACTGGGGATCCTGATTTTTATCTGGGCTTAACGAATTATTTTCCAGCAGAATTAACTCTTAATGGAAATTATTTTACGATTGGGTTCTATACAGGTCAGCAGAATTCCAGTGCATACGCAGGTTTTTTAAGGCTTGACTTATCCGGCTCAACCCCAACATCCGCTATTGCCTATATGGAGTATGGATCAGCCTCCTCAACATTTGGGAATACAACAGTTAACAATCATAATTTATTTTGGGGCGAGTTTTGGCCTCAAGAAAATGGCGATCTGATATTTACACAATTTACGCCAACGAGTAAATCGGGGGGTACTCAATATGGGATCGCTAGTCATTATTACTTAGTGGTCAATCCAGCTTTATTAGATCCCACAAAAGCCATGGCTGTTCTATATAACCAGAACTACGATAGCGCAAGCCGCCCAAGCGATGTTGCCCAGTCCTATACAAGTGATATTGTTAAATCTCCAGTGGGGTCCTGGTTTAAGTCGAAGTATGCTGACACCACTCAAATTATCTACAACTCAGAGGTAATGCCAAACCCATTTTCATCAGCCTCTGAGCACTCCTTTTTTATTCAGCTGAATAATGACAGCGCCCTTCATAACAATTTATGCGGAAATATTACAAATGGTCTCATCAAGGGAATAATCAATGCATCAACTGGCGCGGTAAGTTTTCAGGATTATGGTGGGACCGGTATTGGTGCAGGGTGGGGAGCACACACTAGAACATCCAATATTATTTTAGACAATACCAAGCAAAATTTTGTAACACTAAAGTGGCGCCCAGCCCCTAGTGATCCATCCAATCAAACCCTAGATGTAGTGAAGTTAGTTAGGTCCATTACACCTATGTCGTGCGATCAGGATCCATCAAGTATTTATACAGAGTCCATGATCCCTGGAACTGTTGTTTCTGGCTCCGTTACAACAAATGGGTATGCCAGTACATCTGCTGATGTTCCTTTTACCTATGAAACATCCAACTCAATCTTTATGATGAATTTCGACGCCATTCATGATGCCCAGCAGAATTGTTTAAATAATAATGGATCTTGTCCAATTCCCGCTAGTAGTAAAGCTCTGGTGTATGACAAAATTACTGGTGTTGTTACATCTATTGCTCTATCCCCATTAATGGGATCAAATTATTACGTCACGAGAGAAATGAGTAGTATTACTTCTAGTCGCGTCTACATGAGTTTGATTGACAACAGTCAGAGTCCTGCTCCTAATATTTATGCAGAGCTTACTCCTACAGGTTTTCAAAATATTATTAAGCTACCTCCAGCAGTAAAGTTATCGCAATTTATGATTAGTGGAAATTGATCTTTAACGGTTGCCTATGGCTCTTTTGTCAACTATGAAGGCATTTTGCGATGACTTATAAATCCTTATTAATGAGATTTTCTTTTCCCAATCTGCCTTTAACGAGATCAATGCCATATTTAATAACGGCAACAAAAAGAATGGAGCCAATGACATCGCCTGTGAACATGGCGATGAAATGGTTCCAGCTTGCAGAATCCATTCCCCGAACATCAAACCATAGTTGATGAAGACCAGAGCTTAATAGGGAGTAGGCCACAATTGAGCTGACTAATTGCTTGATGGTGATATTGCTTAAGTCGGGCCTTACTTGCAGATTGTGAATTGCAAAATGCCTTCCCAATAAGGGGGCCAAACCTGAGATGGCGGCAATACCCACAGCGGTAACAAAGTCCACCTCATAAACACCCATAAAGAAAATGAATCCCGAGGCAACGCTAAGACCAATGGCCCCAGAATAGTTAAAGATTAAGGTTAGAAAGATTCTTAAACCTGCAGGGATAAAGATCCAGTTAACTCCCTGAGCATTCTCAAGATGGGAGGTAATATAGCCGTTGAAATAAAAAAAGGCGATATATAGGACCGCGCTCAAGGCGATTTCAATCAGAAATTGGATGGCGGGTTTCATGAAATTCATGGGAATATTATCTTCTATTCAAGGCGCCTCCACTTCATAAGGGCTTTAGGGTGAATACGGAGTAAATGGTTGGTAGAATAACTTTATGAAATTAATAACGGCTTCTTCTTATATTCGGTTTTTACAGAGCCTAGATAGCTTAGATCGCATGGGTCTGGACAGAAAATTAGATGCCACAGAAGGGCGTTTACTTGACCAAATTGCGTTAGATTGCGCCGATGGACGAGAGTTATTGGTAGGCGATCTGCTCAAATTACATGAGGTTGGCTCCCAGGCAACCCTGCATGGTCGGATTAAGAATTTGGCAACATTGGGCTATATTAAGCTAGTCGAAGTAAGGGGTGACAAGCGAAAGAAGCTTGTTGTACCAACCGCTAAATCATCAAAGCGCTATGAAATACTCTCTAGCCTGATGATCAAGGCGGTACAAAATTAATAACTCCGATGGTTAGGTGATGCCAAAGTTAGCAAGATTGCCAAAATAACAATGCAACGTCTACCTCCAATGAGCAAAGGCCTTAAAGTCATTGCCTTATTCAAGGCTGTTCGCGGATTAATAGCCTTTTTATTGGGAGTGGCATTAATTATTGGGGTTCATTATGGGGTAATGGATTCTATTGGTGAGCTTCCCATCTTTAATGAAACGCTCTCTGAAGATATCTCAGTCACAAAGCTACTGTTATGGTTTGACAATACTACAAACGATCAATTCTTATTGATTGCAACTGGAATGTTGGGCTATGCCTTATTACGCTGGATTGAAGCTACTGGAATTTGGTTTAATAAAACTTGGGCTGAATATCTGGCCGTGCTCACCGGCTGTATTTATTTGCTGATGGAAGCAGTTGAGTTTGTTCGAAAACCCAGTATCGCTATTAGCCTCATCTTTGCAGTCAACCTGCTGGTAGTGATTTATCTTTGCTGGGTGCTTTTGGTGAAGAGGGCTAAGAGGCTGGGGAGGCTTTAAGTCCGCCCCCAAATACATCAAATTTCACTCTTAGATGGATGTGGCAATAAAGCTAAATGTGCTACTCAAACTAGTGCCTATGGCTGTGATTGCAATAATGCACACGAGAACAATTAAGGCTGCAATTAATGCGTATTCAATAGCGGTAACGCCATCCCTTCTATCTAAAAATTGTGAAATTTTCTTAGTAATATTTTTTAGTGCGCGCATAGCAAGCCCCGTAATAATAAATTTTCCGCTCCCAAAAGGAGCGTATTAATGATAATTATTAATATAGATCATTTTTAGCGCATTAAGGCGGCAAAAAAGGGGCTCAATAACTACTATTGTAAAAACCCAGCCTATCTTTGACTTGGATCATTTATTGGGCTCTCCATCGCTCCTTGAATCAGAGTTTTCTGGTGATGCTACTCAAAACTCAGCAAACTTTTGCGCTTCCATTAGTGCTCTTATGGCTTTAGCTGCCATTTTGGTCATTGGGGTTATTTGGGGCGATATCTAGGCGCCCATTTCATGATTGACACTAATATGATGATGGTCAAGGCGCCCGAACAAGACTGATAAGAGAGAAGGGCTTGCTTTTGTTTGGTGCTTAATAAAACCACCTTATAGCAACTAGTGTTTATAGTGGCTACAACCAGTCTGATCAAGGACTACTTAGTCCTTGTCTATAGATTATCAGTCTTAAATACCAAGATTTAATACCACCCCTTAAGGAATTGCCCGTGCTTACTGATGATATGAAGAAATTAATAGAGCATGAAGAACGTTATCGGCATGAGTTTAAAAAGACTTTAGAGGTCGAAAGTCATGCGATTTCTCAAAACTTGGGTGCGGCGGTTTTAGAGGTTAAGGCAGAGAAGGAGAAGCTTGGCACCCAGATCATGGCGTTTCTGAATAGCTCAGTTGGGATGTGGCTACTTTCCTCGGTGGTCATTACAGGTGGCGCTGCTGGAATACAACAAATACAACATAAATATGAAATCGAAGAGAAAAATCAAGCGCAGTTCATTTCCTATAAATTTGAGATCGAGAATCGTCTAGACAATATGGAGTATGCCTTACGTAAAGCTAAAACAGTTGGTGATGCTAAGGATGCTTTAAGTGGTTTATTCAAAAGCAAGTTTCCGTTGACCCCTGAATTACAAAATAGAAGTCTGGCGTCTTTGTATTTAAATATTTATGAGCTTTTGTCAGGCACTCAGCAAGAAAAAGCTCAGGTTGCAATTAATTTTGCTCGAGAGATGGAGGATGCTGAGAACGTATTGCAGGGAGATGCAAACGATCAGCCAATAGGAGTAGAAGAAAAAGCCATTTTCAAAAAACTGATTGCATCTATTCGAGCCTTAAAACTGAATAAAGCATAATTGATGAGGTAATAAAGCGTTTAATGGTTATTAAAGTGCATATACAAGCACGCAAAAGAGTAGCAAGCAAACGCTCGCAATCGCGAAAAGAGTTAATTTACTCATGCCAGTAGATCTTCCGCACCTTGGGCAGCACTGAAGATTTAGTGAGAACTCTTTATCGCAAAACTGACACTTATTAAATTTTTTCACTATCAAAATGAGCTTTTATAGGGTGGAGGTAATAAATTATTATTTATATAATATATATCATATCTCACAATAGATGGTACAAAAGATGTTTGCAGAATAAGTAAATAAGGTAAGACGCCTAAGAAGCAATCTTCTCCAGAGCATAAAAAGAAATATATGACCAAAGGAACCATTAACTCGATTACAAGAGGCGATGCGATAAGGCCATACTCCTAAAATCAACAATATGATGCCTGTCGATTTGTTCCTAATTCATCAAAAGCGTTGACTATTTTTTATACCAATTGGGCGCTAAGTCTTTAATGGGCTAGTATGGTCCATTCCCAACCCACTCTCATTTTGGATTAAATTGAATAATAAATACGACAATAAATTTTTAATTTCTGGCCTGATAATGTTGTTGCTAGGTTTGGTGGCTCCAATTTACTCACCCTATGCCTTGGCTAAGATAGGTTTATTGCAGGCTCACCTGATTGGGGCGGTACAAGCTTTAGTATTCTTTTCCTTTGCCTGGATGTGGCCTCAATTATCTTTGCCTAGTTTCACTAAAAAAATAGCAACAATTTCACTTTATATATCACTGTGGGCTAATTGGATTGGCACTCTTTTTGTGGGTATTTTTGGTGTTGGAAAGGAGCAGTACATTGTTCATCAAGACCTTGTGCCGGGTGCTAAAGGTTTTTGGAATCTAGCAACTCTATTGCTTATCAATCTTTCTCAGCTTGCTGTCTTAACAGTAGTGCTGGCCATTATTGGATTTTTGGGATGGTCATGGACAAACAGAAAAACGAAGCTGGTCAACTTTATTGCGTTGACTGTGTTTTTAGTACTTTTGGCAATTAGTTTCTTTCAAACATTCAATCCAGAGTATTCAAACGGGTAAGGGTCCTAGACTGCGCTTCACGAAGGTAACTTTTTAGCAATGCCATTTGTGTAATGGCATTGCTAATTCAAGTCAGAAAATTCTGCCGCCGACAATGGTTTGATTGACCTGAACCTTTTCAAGATTCTCCTTTCGGATGAGAAAGGGGTTATCCGAGAGCATCGCGATATCGTCATATTTACCAACCTCAATGGTGTCCTTAAGCTTACCTTCCCCAACAGCCTTTGCTGGCCAGATTGTCTTGTTACTCTGACATACATTACTTTATATGAGTCGATATTTCCCAAATAGATTCCCATCATATCCGTACCAGCTGCAGGCCCTAATCCAACCTTAATCATGTTGGCAAGTTTCAATCCTATTTTATTAATATCCAGGAACCTCTTGAGTAATACTGAGTTTGGCCTAAGATTCTGGGGCACAATTGAGTTAAAAATAAGCGCCTCATGAAAAAACTCTTCTTTCTAGCTGCTCTCATATCCATCGCCCTAGGTGGTGCTATGTATTTTGGTATTTCCTTGTACAAGGAAAACCATGCGGTTGAGGAATATATTCCTACTGATTGGGCTCTTGTTAACATTGTTGGAACAAACTCAACGGGATATACCTACATCTCCTATTTACCAAAATCCATCAAGACTAAAAATGGCGTAGTTCAAGTAGATGAAGATTATGAATTGAAGTTGGCTCACAGTAAGCCTATCGATGAATATCCTTCAGTGATTTTCACAAAAGAGTACAACTGCAAAACGAAAGAATTTAGGCTGATTTCTTTTACGGCCTATTCCAAGGCGCACGCTGGTGGTGAAAAAATTGCCAGTAGCGTGGAAATTAAAGCTTGGGTTCCTGGCGTATGGACGACTATTAAATCGGATACACCAGAGTCGATCTTTTACCCAATTTTTTGTAATCTAAAATAAGGCAACTCAGAAGGACTTAATTTTTAGTACATTACTGAACCAGAATGGTATTGGCCGCACTAATATTGAGGTTTTGGCATGGGTCTGGGGAAGTCGATGCAGACATGTTTCCTCTAAAGTCTAGGGAATCAATATACAGAGTTCCCGTTACTGACAGCGATGTTGGCGAGCCTTTAAATGTCAGGTCAGTATTGGGCAATTGAACAATGCCGGTAAGATTGATGTTATTTCCTGCTCCTGACACGGTAATCCCATGATAGGTATTGGTTAGTGTCACGGGCTGGTAGACCAGCATTCCTCCATCCGCCGTTCCACAGGTGGAATTACCCACTGTTCCACTATTTAAATTAACCGTACCGCTCAGCTGAAAATCCTGGTCAACACCAACAATAATCGTTGTGTTGACACCATTAAGCGTATTGCCCTGATTGTTAAGGCCTTGATTGAAGTAATAAATTCCATTCATCACATTGTTTGCGCAATTCATTGCTACTGCAAAGTTATAAGTACCCTGTGGGTAGGTAGCCGTAGCTGGATTGCCAATACAAGCTGGTAGAGATGATTGAATGGTGGGGGAGGATGGCAGGCTATAGGGTGGCACGGTAGGCAGTGGTGAGCTACTGCTTTTAACGGAAGGAGTGCAATTTCCACAGCTATTACTTGAGTTATTGAATACCGTAATGCTCGATCCCGATGCGGTTGCATCAATGCCTGATTGGTTGGTTGTAGAGATTCCGCCCCCAATTGCCACTGAGCCATTGGATACGGTCATGATATTGGTCCCGTTCATAGAAACGAGCCCCCTGATAATCATGGCATCGCTGGCAATTCGCTTGCCGGCAATCGCCGTCTTTCCTAAATTTAAAGTGGAGATTCCAAATAAAGGAAGGAAATAGGTGTTCATCACCGTGGAAGTATTTGCCTGTACGCAATTTTGTTGGGTGCTAGTATCGGGGCATGTAACACCCTTTTGCATTGCAACGGTAAATCCATAGGGATTGGCCAGAGGAAATTGACTGCCTACACCAGTGCAATTTGTATAGTCCCTTGCGCACGCTAGGGACTGGGCATCGGCTACGGTTTGTAATTGAGCAATGCGCATATAGGCATAGCCAATGTCAATTGCAAGGGCAGCGAAGCCCAATAATACCGACAAGGTGAGGGCGCAAATAATCAGCACCGACCCGTCTTCATTGCCAACACTGTTCACTGACTTGTTTTTACGCATAACAGAGAAAATCTATCGAAGAAAACATCAATTTTTATTGGCATGTATGGATAAGGGGTCAACTTAACTCATATTGAAGTTAATAAATAGAATCAAATGAATTTAGGGTGGCTAATTGGATGAGTGGTGATGGGGTAGTTATGTCGAAATTTCTGATTCAGCTCTGTAAATACAGGTATTTAAGTCATATTCGCCTTAACAAGCATTCTTAATTTAATAAGGATTTCAAGCGAAAATCTGGTGATTTTGTTCTAATATCAAGGCTAGGGCTAGGTAAATAGCTATAGAACTAAGAATGATTGGTATGATGAAATTCTTTTAAATTTGCTCGACTTTGATTGTCGCTATATTGCAAGGAAGATATTGATGTTCATAGGCATTATTGTGGGTGTAGCGCTTGCTATTGTTATAGGCATCCCGCTTTATAAGCATGGACATAAGCGACATACCCACAAAAAGGCTGCAAGAGCGGTTAGGGTTGAGAATGCTGAGCGTATTACCAATATCGCTTTAGAAAAAATTCGCCATCAATCGGTACAAACGCAGGCTAAAACTGAGGCTGATCACAACATTAGACCAGTATCAACCCAGGTTAATAAAAGCGAATATAGACAATCTGTTCGGAAGCGCTAAGCATCATCCTGGTTGATCCAAAAACCAGAAAAACTTTTGATCTACCTCAAGTACGCGGTTAGGCTATTACCTACAATTTATATAAATCGTAGGTAATAGATGGTGAATCAGTAGAGACATTGGCGGGCATGGGTAAAAAGACAGACTTAGTTGAATTGAAATACCAAAGCGAAGCTGTAAATGACATGGGCATTATGGGTTTAATGCGCATTCTTGAGGTATCGGTAGCTTCCAATAAACGCCATAAAATTACCGGCGTATTGTTTTTCGATCAGGGTCATTTTGGGCAAATTCTAGAGGGCTCAAGGGCGGATGTAGAGGAGGTCTGGGGGAGAATTCAAAAAGACCCACGCCACCACCATATTAAATTACTTGGAATTTCTGAAATTCAAGAAAGAAGGTTCCCCAAGTGGGCCTTAAAGCTCTATGACGGTAAGGAGTTTGCTGGTTTTTTGCCGCAATTTTCAAGCGCCATTGGCGAGATTACTGGGGCTGATGGTGAAACCTTACGCATCATGAAATCCCTCGGCTTCAAAGTTTAGCTAAATTTATTGACCGATAGGGTGGTAACTGAGGCTAGTTTGGTAATCTCATATCAAGCCCCCTCGGACAATAATATTGCTAAATCTTCTATATTGGCTTTCGATAAATGGCATTCGCTCTATCGCAACCATTCTTCTTGCTGGTTGCTTCATTGTTTTGGCAAAGTAAGTCTAGTCGCCAGAAATAAAGTGATGACTGGGAGCCGTTTCTTTTAGGTGTCCAGATAAAAATGATTTGGCCTATTTCTTAAAGACTTTAAATAATCCTTATTGTGATCAGAGTGGAGGGTTCTTAGATAGGAAATGCGATAGCGGTTTCACCTTAAAAGGCGCTCAAGTTAATAAGCTCAAAGGCAATCAAAGTATTTCCATGGGCTTATTTAATCTATCCGCAATAGGCAATGGTGCTAATTTATATTAGGCATTCGCTGATTTTCAGCATTTTGAGGCAGCTTATGAAAAATGAAAGCCGTTGTTGGTATTTTGAGCAAGATCAAATTGTGAGGTGGAATCCTAGATGGTTATCTTGTAATAACCAATTTGAAGGAGCAAGATGGGGCAGATGACGTTCGGAATGTTGCATAAAGAGTGGAGCTTTTATTGAGCAAGATCAAGAATGTGCTGATTGTCTTGTTTGGACTATTTGTATGCGGGGCGATTGCTTATTTTGCTGTTACACGTTTCTCAAAGGAGGAGCTAACACTTCCGCATGAGTCTGTCCGTATCGGCATTACCTTAACGGCTGACTCGATCCCCGCAATTATTGCCGAGGAAGAAGGGTTTTTTAAGGAGGAGGGGTTAAATCCTGTCATCGTTAAATATACCTATGGCGCTGCATCCTTTAGTAACCTCTTGGATGGTAAGGTTGACTTAGCGATGCTTGCTGAGACTCCGCTGATAGTGCAAAGTTTTAACCGCAAGGATTTTGTTGTTATTGCTAACATCAGTTCTACTTATCAGGGAAGGAAAATTGTCGCCCTAACTGATAAGGGAATCCATTCGATATTAGATCTGCGTGGCAAGAAAATTGGCGTTCTAAAAAACACCTCAGCCCATTACTTTTTAGAAGAACTTCTTTTGCAAAATAACGTTCCCTTAAAAGATGTTAAGTTGGTGTTTTTAAGGTTGGATGAAACTCCTGAGGCTCTTAAGAGTGGTAAGGTCGATGCTATCGCCGCATTTGAGCCTTATCCACAAATCATTGAAGCTCAATGGCCTGCAGGAACTCTATGGGTAAATGACGGGGATGGCAAGATCCGGACGGCCTTTAGCTATGTCATGACAAAAGACTATCTAAAGACCCATAAAGAAGTTGCTAAAAAAGTTATCAGGGCGACTGCCAAAGCAATCGCATGGATGCAACTTCATCCCAATGAAACGATTTCTATAGCCGCAAAGACCCTCGAAATCGATCCAGCCATTATGAGAAATCTCTTTTGGGAATATCGCTATAAGGTGAGTATTGACGAGGCTTTTTTATTGGGCATGCGCCAACAAGCGCTTTGGTATCAAATTAGCAACCCGGCAATGAGTGGTGAAATGATGCCAACTTATACTGATTTTGTAGATCCAACCCCTTTATCTGAAGCAATTCCTGGATCCGTCAACTACGTGCATTAAACAGCCATTTAAAGTCCTCTCTATCTTGGGGGATTGGAATAAGATAATCATCTAAGCACTGTGAAATTAGCGGTTTTTTTAATCTAAGGTATTAAAGATGAATCACTTTTCGCCAAAACTCAGAAACGTTATGGTTGCCGCCTTTGCGGTCATTTTTGCGATGCTCGGCATCCTTAAGTACAGAGAGCTTTCCTTGGTTCAGAATTCTATTGAATCGGCAGGATGGGTAAAGCATACCTATCAAGTGACATCATTGTTAGATAAAAATCTACTGCTTTTAGATGATGCAGAAACTAGCCAAAGAGGTTTCTTACTGACTGGGCGAGAAGAGTATCTGGAGCCTTTCATCAGCGCATCACCCCGTATTGGTGAAAATCTAGATGATTTATTAATTCTGGTTCGTGATAACCCGGCTCAGGTTGCTCGGGTTGGTCAATTGAAAGATCTTGCCAACCAGAAATTAAGAGAACTCAATCAAACAATTACTTTGAAAAAATCTGGCAAGTCTGAGGAGGCCCTAAACCTGGTAATTTCTAATAAAGGCAAATCGATTATGGATAATATTCGTGGCGCACAAAGGGAAATGGCTACGGTAGAGCAAAACCTTCTTGCAGAGCGCGAGCAATCCCTGGTTAATGCTCAGACATCTCAGGGCCGTTCGACTCTTGTCGGCGGCTTAATTACCGCTGCTTTACTCTTCTTTTTATATTTCGCTATTTTCAGAATAGTGATTACGCCATTATCAAATTTAGTCAGACTGCTTAAACTCTCCTTGGCAGAGTCCTATGCTCAGTCTACTCAGCAAGAAAAATCCTTGTCCCAACAAGCTGCCGCCGTTACCGAAACCAGTTCAACGGTTGAAGAGTTGGCCGCCTCAGCCAATATGCTGCAAAAGCAGGGCAATTCGGTAATTGATATTGTGAAGTTATCTAAAGAGGCCACGATTAAGGAGCAGGTGAAGTCTACAGAGAACCTCAAAGAAGCAGAGTTCCTTTCTGTAAAAATGAAGGGCATGTCAGACTCGGTGGCAGCGTTGGCATCTCAGCTTGAAAGCGTGAAACTTTTATCTAATACGATCTCGGATATTTCTAAGGAGACTAATATTCTTGCTCTGAATGCTTCTGTTGAATCTGCTAGGGCAGGAGAGCCTGGCAAAGGCTTTGCTGAAATTGCTAAACAGATTCGCAACTTGGCTGATCAAAGTAAGGCAAATGTAGAAAAATCGATCAAGATTATTGCCGATATTGATAGACAGTCTAATGCGATGATCATGGAGTCTGATGGAATGATTAAGACAGTAGATAAGGTGGCTAATAATGCTTCGGAGTCAAATCAAGCTTTTGAATTTTTATCAAAAATGTCTAACGAGATTAACTCTAATGTCGTGGAAATTATTCTGAATTCTAATCAACAGACTAAAGCTCTTGATCAGATTGATGTGGCAATGCGAGATATCACGATTAGGGCTAATGAAATAGTAGGCGGCGTCAATATTACTAATGGCAATATTGAGAGATTGAGTACTGGAATTGCCGTGATTGAGAAAATCATTTGAGACTGTGGATTTACGAATCTTATGGAGTTTTCCTAGCCCCTAAAAGATAGCCACCTTTTCTACTGTCCAGTATTTCATTTGGTGTTACTCTGACATCCAAACTTTACCTAGAATTGGCGCATATATGTTTTTTAAGAAAATCGCATTAGAAGATGCGCCAGCAGTTGCTGGGGCTGTCGTTGGCGCTTGTCGATTGGATGGTTGGTCTAATCCTTTGCAATCTCAGTTCTTAGGAGTCTTATTTAAGAATCTCATGAACTACGATGTTGATTTTGAGGTTTTGGCACCTATCTCTATAGAAGACTTCATGAAGGCATTGCCCACCCAAGAAGAGCATCTAGAGGTGATCGATCTGATGTTGGCGGTCGAACTGTTGTGTCACGTGATTCCCGAGTCTGTTGCCCACTCTATCAAGTCTTGGGCAGCAGCTCTGGGTATTCATAATGAGCGACTGACTTTATTAAGGGATCTGGCTAAGCAGTCTTTAGCGGTTGCCCAAAGTGATTTTTATCGAAATAATTATTTTTCAGACAAAGATGAGAACCTGCCTCACTTTCATCGTTTAGTGAAAGAGTATGGCTTGCCCGCCTATATGTTGACCTTGACCTCTGATCCTCTGGAATTGGCTCGTTGGGAGCAATTGGGGTCGTATCCTGAGGGGAGTTTGGGATATGGGTTGTGGAGTTTTTATCAGAAACGCGGTTTTTTATTTCCGGGTTCAGTAGGGGGTGTTAATCAATCCGTTGCTCACCATGACTGGATTCATGTATTAGCTGATTATGATTCAGATGGCATTGGTGAGATGGAGGTTGCTGCTTTTAGTGCATTTGCTACGCAATCTGTATTACCTACAATGAACTTCTTTGGGACGCTGAGTATTTTTCAAGGCGGACTATTGCAATCAATTGTTGGGGATAAACCGCATTTAGGCCATGAATTGGAAGTGCCCAATGGATCTGAGCGAATCGTAGATGCTTTTAAACGCGGTCGCGCCTGTGTGGTCGATTTAATTGAGGATATGAACTTTTTTGACCATGCACATATCCCCCTCAATGAGTTGAGGCTTCGGTGGAATATTCTGCCAAAATCTATTGAAACTGTCGCATAAACAAAAAATAAAAAATATGCCGCCAAGCAATCTTTATGTTTCCTCTCCTGTTAATGCCTTAGTACAAGGCATATTGCGTGAGGATAAAACTTTGTCGCATATTCTTGAGCGTGGAGACTTTGGTCTGGGTACTTTTAACGATCTTGATGGTGAGATGGTGGTGTTAGATAGTGTCTTTTATCAATTGCGATCTGATGGAAGTGCTTTAATTGCCTCGGGCGATACCCAATCTCCCTATGCTTGTGTCACACACTTCAAGCCCACAATGATGGATACGCTTGACACTTGCCAAAGCCTTGCAAGCTTGCAGTCATATATAGATACGATCTTACTTTCGAAGAATCTCATTTATGCCATTAAGGTTACCGGGCTATTTACAATGCTTCGAGCCAGATCCGTTCCCAAACAGGATGCCTATCGACCGCTGGTAGAGGTAGCGCATGATCAAATTGAATTTAACTTTGAAAATGTTGCTGGCACATTAGTAGGTTTTTGGACGCCAGACTTTATGCACTCTGTAACAGTGCCTGGTTACCATCTGCATTTTTTAACAGATGATCGTCAGCATGGCGGCCATTTATTGGATTTTCAGGCAACCGGCATCAGAATCGAGCTCCAGGCTATCGATCAGTTGGTATTGGATCTTCCGCACAGTATTGAGTATCTTTCCGCTTCTTTAGATCAAGACACTATGGCGGACTTGAATAAAGCAGAGCACTAAAACTGGTATTGCCTTCGTTTAAATGGAGTTGAGGAGTAAGTCCCAGCCCGATGGGGAGAGTAATATGCGTTTTTTCTTAAGAATATCGATTTATTGTGTATCCGCACTTTTACTAAATCCTGCATTCAGTCAGGCTCAGGATGTTGCTTGTCCATTAGAAAATAAGACCATGGCAGTTCAAGGAGGCACCATCAGCTATCTTGAGGGTGGGAGCGGCGAGCCAGTCTTGCTAATACATGGCTTATTTGCGCAAAAAGAGCAATGGATGGAGGTTGGCTGCGCGATGGCAAAAGAGGGGTTTGATGTCATTGCTCTCGACTTGCCTGGATATGGCGCTAGTAACGGTTATCCCGTTACTGTTTATCCCTTGGATTCTCAAGTGGAAATTCTGCATGAATGGCTTTCGCGCTTGGGTAAAAATACAGAGTCGGGCAGGATAAATATTGCCGGAAGCTCCATGGGTGGAACCATCGCGGCCTTATACGCTAAGAAATATCCAAATGACATCAAGACCCTCGCATTTATTGGCGCTCCAATGGGGGTGATTGGATGGAGTCCCCAAGTAAAAAAGGCTATCTTTGAAGGCGTTAATCCCTTTATTCCTATTAATGAAAAGCAATTTGAGTTAGAGATGAGTTTGTTATTTTTCCAACCACCCGTAATTGATGCAAATATTAAAGAAAAGCTAATTGAAGATTACATAGATAACAATCGGCACTATCAACAGGTTTGGGATATCGTGAACTTATATGACCAGGCTCTGGATCGTTCGACAAAGAGGGGTCCTCGAACCCTCATTCTCTGGGGTGAGCACGACGGCATTTTCAATATTGAAGGTATGGGGCAACTCAAAAAAGAGTTTGTGAATTCGCAGGCTACTCAGTTTTCTGATTCTGCCCATCTCTTAATGCTTGAGCAGTCTAAGAGGGTAGTGACAATTTATGGTGATTTTTTAAGAAAATAGCCATTAGATTGCCCTGGCAATCTATCCTTTTGCTTTAGCCTTTATCAAAAGGCGCGGTATCACACGACATCGGCATTGCGATGGATAATGGTGCCCATATCATTTTTGCACCATTTTCGAAATTACCCCCATGGAAATTAAAGTCAACTTTCTCGATAAGCTACGTCTTGAGGCCAAATTCGATGACTTCACGGTGATTGCCGACCAGCCTATTCGCTATAAAGGCGATGGCTCAGCACCTGGCCCATTCGATTACTTTCTCGCTTCATCAGCACTATGCGCTGCTTATTTTGTGAAGTTGTACTGCAATACGCGCAATATCTCCACTGAAAATATCCGCCTTTCACAAAATAATATTGTCGATCCAGAAAACCGCTACCAGCAGATTTTCAAGATTCAGGTTGAATTGCCGGAAGATATTTCCGCAACAGATCGACAGGGTATTTTGCGCTCTATCGAGCGCTGTACGGTCAAAAAAGTAGTGCAAGCTGGACCAGAATTTGTCATTGAAGAGGTGGTAAATCTGGATGCTGATGCGCAGACCTTGTTATCCTTAAAGCCGGATTCTGATTCTAGTACTTATATTGTTGGCAAAGATCTACCTCTAGAGCAAACCATTGCCAATATGTCAGGGGTATTGGCAAACCTAGGCATCAAGATTGAAATTGCTTCATGGCGCAATATCATTCCTAATGTTTGGTCATTACATATTCGCGATGCGCACTCACCAATGTGCTTTACCAATGGCAAGGGATCGACAAAGGAAAGCGCTTTAGCATCGGCCTTGGGTGAATACATTGAGAGACTAAGTAATAACCACTTTTATGCTGGTACATTCTTTGGTGAAGATATCGCCAATGCGGAGTTTGTACATTATCCAAATGAGCGCTGGTTCAAGCCTGGCCGTAAAGATACGCTTCCAAAAGAAATTCTTGATGAATACTGCTTGAAAATCTACAACCCTGATGGCGAGTTACATGCCTCGCATCTAATCGATACTAATTCTGGTAATGTCGAGCGGGGTATCTGTTCTTTGCCATATCTGCGCCAATCTGACGGCGAGGTTGTCTATTTTCCGTCTAACTTGATCGAAAATCTTTTTGTCAGCAATGGTATGAGTGCTGGTAATACATTGGCAGAAGCCCAGGTGCAATGTTTATCAGAGATTTTTGAGCGAGCAGTCAAGCGTGAAATTCTAGAGGGTGAAATCGCTTTGCCGGATGTGCCGGAGGAGGTGCTTGAGAAATATCCCGGTATTTTGGCGGGCATTCAAGGGCTGGAAGAGCAGGGCTTTCCCGTGTTGGTAAAGGATGCGTCACTGGGTGGAATCTATCCGGTCATGTGCGTCACTTTGATGAATCCACGTACAGGTGGCGTATTTGCCTCGTTTGGTGCGCACCCAAGTTTGGAGGTAGCACTTGAGCGGAGTTTGACCGAATTGCTACAGGGGCGCAGTTTAGAGGGTTTAAATGATTTACCTCCGCCCACTTTCTCAAGTGAAGCAGTAACTGAGCCAAATAACTTTGTTGAGCACTTCATTGATTCCAGCGGTATTGTGTCATGGCGCTTTTTCAGCTCAAAAGCAGATTACGATTTTGTGGAGTGGGACTTTTCTGGAAAAGGTGAAAACTCCAATGTTGATGAGGCTGCGACTTTATTTAGCATTCTCAAGGACATGGGTAAAGAAGCTTATGTGGCCGTGTATGACGAGCTAGGCGCAACTGCCTGTCGTATTTTGGTCCCAGGTTACTCTGAGGTTTATCCAATAGAAGACCTGATCTGGGATAACACTAATAAAGCCCTCTTGTTCCGCGCTGATATTTTAAATCTGTCTCGACTAGATGATGTCAGTCTAGAAACGCTGCTGGAGCGTTTAGAAAATAATGAGCTCGATGAATATGGCGATATCGCTACATTGATCGGTGTTGAATTTGATGAAAATACAGTGTGGGGTCAGCTAACAGTTTTGGAATTAAAGTTACTTATTCATTTAGCTTTGCAGCATTTTGATGAGGCCCTTGAGCTGGTAGGTGCTTTTCTTCAATACAACGACAACACGGTCGAACGCAAACTGTTTTACCAGGCCTTAAATGCAGTTCTGGAGGTTGTCTTGGATGACGAATTGGAACTCAATGATTATGAGGTCAGCTTCCGTCGGATGTTTGGTGATGACCGGATGGATGCCGTAATGGGCTCGGTAGATGGTAGCGTACGCTTCTTCGGTTTAACACCGACCAGCTTAAAGCTGGAGGGACTCGATCGGCACCATCGCATGATCGATAGCTACAGAAAGTTACATGCAGCCCGGGCTAATAAGAGTACTAAACTGGCATAAAGTAAGCGGTGAAAAGGAAGGTATTAAATCCATTGCTCGTAATGAAGATGCGGGATTCGATTATGAAGAAATCATCTTTTCATCACTGAAATACTTATTTCACAAATTACCTTTCTTTTCCTACACTGAAGTCATCAACAAAGGAGTGAAGATGACGGTGCTAATTGTAGGTGGTGATCGAATTTCTAGTATTGCAAAATACCTGGCTTCAAATGGATATGATGAAATCAATCATTGGGATGCTAGGCGCAATAGTGATACCCGTCGCTTTATCCCCCAAAATACAAAATTAGTGGTGATACTCATTAACTATCTCAATCACGGTATGGCTAAACGAGTTAGAAAAGATGCAGAACAATTGGGCCTACCCGTTTTGTTCAGCAAGAACTCCGCCTCTGAATTAAGTCAAGTATTTGAAGTTGATAGGCATTCCTTGCACTAAATATCAAGTAACTTGCATATAGCGGTAGCAGGTTAGGGAGGGGGTGTATTTACCCGCCAACTTGGAGAAATGCTTCATCTATTGAAAGTTCAACTGAAGGATCTTTACTGATAACTGTTGTAAGTGCCTCAGGCCTGCCATAGGCATAGCCCTGAAAAAAATACCGATTGGAATCTATTCCCGTTATAGGTAAATCATTTTTAGTGACAACTATATTGACCTCTTTGTTTTCTATTAGAACGGCTTGAATTTTTTGTTTGAAATCAGCATCCAGAATTAATGAATGGTTGATTTTGATGTAATGCACAGGGGTACTTGCAGTGACATTTTTAAGGTCCTCAGTGGAATCTAAGTTAACCGCAACTTCTAAGGAATTAAGGCGATAGTTTTGAAGGACAAAATGTAGCCGCCTAGAGTCTTTTACTAAATTAGCAGGAAGTTCTATCACAATTCGATTGGGTGAGAATCCCAATGAATCCACTACTTTTCTAAATGCCACGCCATGATTATCGTCAACAGCATTAATAAAGCCCTCATTAATATTCAGAAATAACAGTTCATGCCCATCAACGTTCAAAATGAAATTCAGGAGGTGAATGGTTCTGCATAATCGATCCAATCCCGTAATAGAATCTTGATCTGTTGCCTTGCTAAATAGTTGTTCGGGGCTTATTCGATTATTTGAAGAATCGATGGCTCTGATAAAGGCCTCATATCCATAAACCGTGTCTGTAGAACTGGCCTTAACAATAGGCTGAAATACGCTGTATAAAATAAGCCCATTCCATCTAGCGCGAATATCTCCATCCTCCCCGATAAATATTGCGCGAGTAGGGCTGGTGCGCTTTAAGCTCTCAATGAATAGCCGTGTTTTTGCTGGAAGTGTCATGATTAGTCAAGGGTATCAATTTATTGAATTGCTGGTAACCAATAACAATTCATAAGCTATCCTTTATTGGATATACCCCCATTTATCGAAAGCAATAAATTTATAGTGCATAATTTTGGCTCTTGGGCTCTTAGCTCAGTTGGTAGAGCAGAAGACTCTTAATCTTTTGGTCGCGTGTTCGAGTCACGCAGGGCCCACCAAGAATCAACAGCCTATCTTTATTAATTCTTTAGATAGTATTTAAGATAGGCCCCCATTAAATCCCTAGGGATTACGAGTAGGAGGTTGGTGCGGGAAATTTTCCTGTTAAGGCATAAATTCCAATATCCCTCAGTTTGTAATCAATTGGATCATGCAGCGTGTGGACACGTGCATTTCTCCAAAATCGATCAAGGCCAAATTTGGACGATGTTGAACTAGCCCCCATAAGTTCAAATATTTGATTACTTACTTCAATGGCCGCTTCATGGGAAATGGCCTTAGACTCAGCCACTGTAATTGCTGTTAATCCACGAGCTTCTGCCGTTAATTCGCTGCCAAAATATAGGGCTTGATCAATGCGCTTAGCAGCATCATCTGCAACAATTTGAGCTGCTTTAACCTTCACCTGTAATTTCCCAAATCTATTTTGAATAAATGGATCTTCGGTAGCTTTAACTACACCAGAGTTAATGTAAGGCCGGCTATTGGTACGAATATATTCAGCGCCACGATTTAAGGCGCCCTGGGCAATCCCTGTATATAAATTTGAGAGGATATGTTGTGCGATTAAAGATCTTACTGTTGAGTCATTAGATAAGACTCTTCCTGGATGAACTAAGATTTCATCATTTTTAACTTGAACTTGATCAAACAAGACGGTTCCGCTATCGGTTTGCTTTTGTCCAAATGAATCCCAATCACCTTTGATAGTGACGCCGGCCTTATCGGAGGGGATTACACCTATTAATAAGCTTTGACTGGGTTCATGCCATGCTGAGAAGATAAGTCTATCTGAGCCAACAGATCCAGAGCAATAGCTCTTTGGGCCATGAATCTTATAGCCGTCATCAAACTTGCTTGCTAGCGTACGTTTATCATTTGGGTTGAGTGCATTTCCCCAGAATAGTTGTTTAGTTATTGTTTCTCTAGAGTGTTTCTCAAACTGATCTTTGTTGCCATATAGCTGAATTGTGGATAGCTGAAGGTTATGAAAGGCATAGATGTGAGCTAAAGCACTATCAACCTCGGCTATTTTCCTTACGGCTTGATATATTTCTGACCAGCTTGCGCCATGCCCACCAAATTCTTTGGGAATGCCAAGATTCAGTAGGCCACTTTGCCGAATGAGATCACGCTCATGTTTTGCGTGTCCTCCAGCCAAATCTCTCTTAATGGCCGTGCTTTCAAAATCTTGAGATAGGGCCGCAATCACTTGCTGAAGGTCAAAAGCTTGTTCTACATTTTCAGTTACTAAATCTTCAATGATTGCTGACATTTAATCTAATCCTATTTTATTTAAATCGCAAAGTGGTATCTTGAAAGAATAAGATTTTTCTGATTTCTGAAATCTATTTCATCTGAAATATTGAGATAGTCATTATTTTGATGATTTAAGATTTTCAGAATTTGTGATTGATTTTGTGAGATAGATGGATCCTTGCGATCTTTTGGTCTGGGATCATCTATAACTACCTCACCAATAATTCTGCCTGGCCTACTTGCCAAAATAATTACCCTATCACTCAGATAGGCGGCCTCTTGTGCATCATGGGTCACCAAAAGAATTGTTGTTTTATGGCGGGCAGCTACCGAAAGTAATAAGTCCTGCAAGCGCATTCGGGTAAAGGCATCTACCGCACTAAATGGCTCATCCAATAGCAAGAGTTGTGGGTTTGTAAAGAGTCCGCGAGCGATCGCAACCCTTTGCGCCATACCTCCTGAGAGCTCCTTTGGGTAGGCGTTGGCAAAATCAGATAAGCCAACCTCTACCAAAAGCTCTTTAACAAGGGAGCATTCCCCACCTTTTTTACCTCGATCAAATCCTATATTTTCTGAAACTGTTAACCAGGGAAGCAGTCGCGGTTCCTGAAAAATAAATCCCACATCTTGAGAGTGCAGGTGAGGAGTTTTGCCATTAATAAGCACTTCACCTTTATATTTCTTTTCCAATCCAGAGATGATCCGCAATAAGGTGCTTTTTCCGCATCCACTCGGTCCAACTAAGCTCACAATGTTACCGTCATTCAGATTAAATGAGATGTCATTAATCACTCGACGATTGGAAAAATCTTTGGAACTAACGTGCAATTGAAGCAGTGGATTTTTCATAACTCAGCTCCATCACTGCTATGAACATCGCACCATAGCAATGAGCGCTTTTCTAGTGACTGAAGTAGGCCATCACTAATTTTTCCAAGTAAGGCCAAAATAATGATGGCTACGATCACTAGGTCAGCCCTGCCAGTTTCACGGCCATCCGTTAGAAGGTACCCCAATCCTTTAGTGGCTGCAATAAGCTCCGCAGCTACTAAAAACATCCACGAAAGGGAAAGGCCTGTTCGTAACCCTATAAATAAGTTCGGTAAAGAGGCGGGAATAAAAATACGGGTAACCAGGCGCGTTCCTTTAAGACCATACATACTGCCTACCTCAACGAGTTTTCTGTCGACATTTTTAATTCCCGAAACTACATTGAGGTATACAGGAAAAAATGCGCCTATAGCGATTAAAGTGATTTTGGGTGATTCGTCAATACCAAGCCATAACAATAACAATGGAACCCATGCCAGCGAAGGAATAGCGCGCAATGCTTGAAATGAGGGGTCTAGTAGAGCCTCCGCTTTGTTTGATAATCCAACAGAAGCGCCTACTAAGATGCCTAATCCCGCTCCAATAACAAATCCAATAAATACTCTCACTGTGCTGACAGCGATATGTTGCAAAAGGATTCCGTTTTGAATTTGATCGGTTAGAGAAGCCAAGATTTCACTAGGGGGAGGCAATAAGTGAGCATTAATCCATTCCGCCTGAACTGATAATTGCCATAGAACAATTAAGCCTACTGGAATGATTGCCCCTGACAACTTTTTCAAAAAAGTCTTAATTACCAATCCATCAAAAGAGGTATCTTCTCTTTCGGATGGGGTAATTGCGAACTTAGTGCTCATTAGGTGCCCTTTATTTGACTACCGACTTCGCATAACTGGGATCAATCCAGCTATCAATGACCAAATTAACATCGGTACCTTTTTTTACTAGCTCTTCTTCCGTCAAGATGGGGGCGGCTGATTTCAGTGCCTTTTTCTGAGAATCTTCTGGTATTGGGTTTTTAAAGTTATTGCGTGAAAGTTGTAGTTGAGCAACTGGTAATGAAATTTTGGCCTCCTCCGAGATGATCTGCGCTGTTTCATCTGGGTGTGTCAAAATCCACTTCCGAGCTTTTTCATAAGCAGCCAATACTTTTTTTACATACTCAGGATGTTCTTTAGCAAACTTCTCGGTAGTACTTAAAAAGCCATAGGTGTTGTAGTTCACATTTCTATAAAGTAATTTAGAGCCCGAATCTATTTGACTTGCTGCCATCAATGGATCCAACCCAGCCCAAGCATCTACACGACCTTGTTCGAGTGCTGCACGACCATCTGAATGTTGTAATGAAACAATTTCTACATCTGTTTTTTTAATGCCAGCGTCATGAAGACTTCGTAATAAAAAAAGGTAGGGATCCGTGCCTTTGGTAGCGGCAACTTTTTTTCCTTTTAGTTCGGAAACGGATTTAATTTGAGAATCTTTACCGATGACAAGGGCGGTCCATTCTGGTTGCGAGAAAACATAGACACCTTTAATGGGATTACCATTGGCTTTGCTTAAAACAGCCGCTAATCCGGCTGAGGACCCAAAATCAATACTTTCACTATTCAAATACTCTAAGGCCCGATTGCTTCCTTGACTTAAAACCCATTTAACTGCGACATTGTCGTTTTTCAGATCCTCTTCTAGCCAGCCAAACTTCTTGAGGACAAGACTAGGAGGTGAGTAGTATGCATAATCTACCCGAATTTCCTTGGGAGCTTCTGCTAGAGCAATACCACTAGTTAATACGGATAGAGCAAAAATTGCATTGAGTTTCTTAAAAATAGGTCGCATGATTTCCTTTGTTTAAATCTTGGAGTTTTAAAGTTTGGCGATAAATACTTCAGTTGCTTTAACCAGGGCGAGCACTTCACTGCCAACCTTCAGGTCTAACTCCTTAACGGATCGCGTAGTAATGACAGAGGTCACTATTCCAAATGGAGTTTCTACATCTACCTCGGAAACAACTGATCCTTCAATGATTTCAATGATCTTTCCTGGAAATTGATTTCTGGCATTGATGCTTTGGATGGTCATAATATTTCTTGGATAGGGCTGAAAGAAGTAGCATTATTTGCTAATAATTCCTAAAGCCAAACGAATAAATATTGATAAAGTTATTACACCCACTTTCATAAGTAATCCATAAATTCTTGGTTTGGAATAGATGTTTTGCTCTCTATATTGGTCACATTCTGGTTGCGCCAGTCAATTAAGGGAGTATTAAATGTCAAAAATTGAAAATGTAGTTCCAGGCTATACAAAGTTAAACGTGGAGCCATACACCCCAAATATTGGGGCTACCATCCACGGCATTGATCTGAGCAAGCTAGATGATGAAGCCACTCTTAATGAGCTTCGTAAGGCATTGGTGGAATACCAAGTCTTATTTTTTAGAAAGCAAGAATTAACACCGCAACAACACATTGCCTTAGCAAAAGTTTTCGGCGATCCCGATAAAGCGAAGGCATTTTTCCCGCGTCATAAGGAAGAAAAAGTTATTGAAGTACTCGAAGCAAAGCCTGCTGGCCATACTTATGGAACGGATCAGTGGCACACCGACATTACCTTCTCCAGCAATCCACCTACAGGAACGGTTCTTTACTCACGAATCATTCCGCCCACAGGCGGGGATACATTGTGGGCTAGTGGAACAGCTGTATATGATTCTCTACCAAAATCATTGCAACTGTATTTGGAGGAATTAGAGGCAATCCACAGTTTTGAACATAGCGGTTGGCCAAATTACTTCGCTCAACTTGAGAACGGTGAAGAGTTGTATCGCAAAGCAAGAGCAGATCATTTACCGGTAGTTCACCCCGTCATTCGCACACATCCTATAACGGGTAAAAAAATCGTTTATGTCAGTCCGAACTTTACAGATCGGATTAAAGGCTTGTCGCGGCAACAAAGTGATGCGCTTCTATCATTTATTTTTGCTCAGTTCCAGCGTCCAGAGTTCCAGGCGCGCCTACGCTGGGAAAAGGATACGGTAGCTATATGGGATAACCGTGCCACTGTGCACTACGCAACGAATGATTATGGTAACGCTCACCGACTTTTGCACCGAGTAACTTTCGGTGAAGACAAAGCATTTTAAGGAAAACATAATGAGTTTTAAGTTTAAAAATATAAAAAACGTCACTCTAAAAAATTGGGTGTTGGTACTTGTGGGTATCTCTTTAGGCAGTAGCGTTGCTTTTAGTGGTGCCAACGCTCAACCTATCCAAACACCTAAGGAGTTGCGTATTGGGTATCAAAAATATGGAACGCTCATTTTGTTAAAGGCAAAAGGTTCTCTGGATAAGCGTTTGGCTGAAAAGGGGGTGACTGTAAAGTGGACAGAGTTTGCGTTTGGCCCGCCTTTATTGGAGGCTATCAACGTAAACAGTATTGATGTTGGTTCAACCGGAGAATCTCCCCCTATATTTGCACAGGCTGCTGGGGCTGATATTGTCTATATTGGTAATGAGCCTCCTGCACCTAAAGGAGAGGGGTTAATTGTCCTTAAAGATTCACCTATTAAAAAAGTTGCAGATCTAAAGGGTAGAAAGGTTGCTGTTGCTAAGGGTTCTAATGCCAACTATCTATTGGTAAAGGTATTGGAAAATGCCGGGTTGAAATATACGGATATCGATGTCGTTTATTTAACTCCTGCTGATGCCCGTTCTGCTTTCGAAACTAAAGCAATCGATGCATGGGCCATTTGGGATCCGTTCTATTCAGCAGCCGAGAAACAATTAAGTGCGCGCTTATTGGCTGATGGCACTAATGCGGTATCAAATTATCAGTTTTACCTGTCATCAGGATCTTATGCAAATAAATATCCAGAGATCATTAATATTTTATTGGATGAAATTAATAAAGTTGATCAATGGGGAAAAAGAAATACTGATGAAGTTGCCAAATTTATTGCTCCCCTTATTGGTATTGAATTACCAACAGTTGAACTAGCTGCGCAACGTCTTAGCTATGGAGTTAAGCCACTTACTCCAACGGTGCTGGAATCCCAACAGAAGATTGCCGATAAATTCTTCGAGTTGAAATTGGTTCCAAAGCTGGTGCAAGTAAAGGATATCGCATGGACTCCGCCGATTAAAAAATAAATAACCCTCTTTAAGCCTATGCTTGACTTCCGAATATGAAGTCAAGCATTTCTTTTATGAAATTTATCTTCTTCATTTATTAGGTTAAATAACCGTGCCCATTCAAAAAATTATTGATTTTCGTAATCGACCAGCCTCATTGGATCCTTTTTATGGATCTACTCCAGGAACCGCAGAATATGAAACAGCTAAGTGGCTTAATCGCCGCACAGGTTCTAAGGTAGATAACCATTTTGAAAATTCCTATTCAACGGAGGCTTATTTGCAAGAAATCCGCGATAGCGGCATTACTCATGCGGTAGTGGTAGGGCGGGATACTCCAAGTTTAACTGTTTCAAATGATCAGATTTTTGCTTTGACCCAAGGCCACTCTGAGTTGATTGGTCTAGGTTCTGTTGATCCTCAGCGTCATGGAATACAAAATACCCTTGCAGAAATTGAGCGCTCAATTAAGGTTCTTGGGCAAAAAGCGATCAACATTGAGCCTGGTTTTGTAAGTCCCGCTCTTCATGCTGATAACCCAGTCTATGAGCCTATATATGATCTCTGTCAGTCGTTAAGGATTCCCGTTTGCATCATGTCTGGTCCTACAACGCCCGACTTTGAATATAACGATCCCGCTGCGATAGGGCGGATCGCTAAAGCATTTCCGAATCTGTCTATTGTCTGTTATCACGGTTTTTGGCCCAGAGCCCACGAGATCGTTGGCGTGGCTTTTCGTTACTCTAATGTCTATCTATGCCCTGATATGTATATATTTGCACCTGGGAGCGGTGTTTATATAGAGGCTGCAAATGGGGTGCTTCAAGACCAATTTTTATTTGGAACTTCTTATCCTTTTAGGGCAATGAAACAATCTGTAGATGATTTCATTGCATTGGGATGGAGCGATAGCGTGCTTGAAAAGGTTTTATACAAGAACGCCAAAGAATTACTAAAAATCTAATTGTTAATTTATTGGAGTTAAGTGGGGTGGTTTAAGTCTACTTATCTTAAATAGAGATAAGTTATCAAAAAAGAAATGGTTCTCATTAGTCGAGGTCATTTATAGAATTACCTTTTGCCTATTGGGTAATGCGTAATTAAAACTTTTAAAATGAAACACACCACTCCTACTCTTGCATCCCAATATCTGAGTCGCTTAATTAAACGACTACCCGTTGCTATCCTAGTAATTTCTGAGATATTTATTTCTGTCGGCGCACAGACTTCTATTGCCGCAGAGGCAGAGAAGACCCCCTCACAGATTCGTATTGGTTTTCAAAAAAGCGCTATTAATTTAATTCTTTTAAAGCAGCGTGGTAGCTTAGATGCTTTATTTCCGGGCTCTAAAATTACTTGGAGTGAGTTTCCCGCCGGCCCTCAACTATTGGAAGCTTTGTCTGTTGGTAGTCTCGATTTTGGTTTAACTGGAGATGCGCCACCTATATTTGCTCAATCTGCTGGTAAAGATGTAGTTTATGTAGGTGCGGAACCACCCAAGCCAAAAAGTTCAGCTATTTTGGTACCTGCAAACTCTCCCATTCAAAAGCTAAGTGATTTAAAGGGTAAAAGGATTGCGGTGCAAAAAGGCTCTTCTGCGCACAACTTAGTCGTGCGGGCTTTGCAGAAAGGGAGTTTGACTTGGGCCGACATTGATCCGGCGTATTTACCGCCTGCTGAGGGTCGGGCTGCATTTGAAAAGGGTAGTGTTGATGCTTGGGCGGTTTGGGATCCCTACTATGCGTCTGCTGAGCTTTCTAGCTTTAAACCTCGTGTATTAACAAATGGCGAAGGTTTGTCTGATAACAACTCGTTTTATTTAAGTTCTCAATCCTTTAATCAGAGTTATCCAGGGACAATTAAAAAGTTGTTGTCAGCTTTAACTGAGGCAGATCAATATATATCTGCCAATAAAAAAGAATCAGCGAATGCGTATGCTGAATACAGTGGTTTACCTATGGCTGTGGTGTATCGCTTCATAGATAGAAGGCCTGTAGCCCCGACAACGCCATTAACTGCAAAAACTATTGCTGAACAGCAGAGGGTTGCGGATGCTTTTTTCCAACTCGGTTTAATCCCTAAGCCGATCAATGTCAGTGATGTTGTGGCTAAGTCAACATCGCAAATTAAATCAAAATAATGAAGTGTCAATCAGATGAACTCAACATTACTTCATAAAGTTACAAAAGCAATCATTCCGTGGATTACTCCACTATTGCTGATCGGTATTTGGCAATGGGCCGCTCAATCAGGATATCTCTCTACTAGAATTTTGCCTTCTCCTTTAGCTATAGGAGAGGCGTTCATTAAATTAGGGGGTACTGGCGAGTTATGGCTTCATGTCAAAACCAGCACATGGCGAGCGCTTACGGGTTTTGCTGTTGGCGGTAGCCTAGGTCTAATCTTAGGTTTAATTACGGGATCTTTTAAAAAAGCTGAAGTGGTCTTGGATACTACTTTGCAGATGATTCGCAATATCCCCCCATTAGCACTCATTCCATTAGTGATTTTGTGGTTTGGGATTGATGAGCTTGCTAAGCTTTTCTTGGTTTCTATTGGGGTTTTCTTTCCGATATATCTCAACACCTTTCATGGCATACGCAATGTAGATGCGGGCCTGATAGAAATGGCTAAAAGCTATGGCTTAAAAGGTTTTTCTTTGTATTGGCATGTCATTCTTCCTGGTGCGCTTCCCTCTATCTTAGTTGGTGTGCGTTTCTCTCTAGGGTTAATGTGGGTGCTTTTAATTGTTGCTGAAACGATATCTGCTCAATCAGGAATCGGTTATATGACGATGAATGCAAGAGAGTTCTTGCAGACTGACATCGTATTGGTGGGAATTTTGGTTTATGCCCTATTGGGTAAGCTGGCCGATGTTCTAGCTAAAAGCTTGGAGAGATTCTGCTTAAGTTGGCACCCTGGTTATCAAGGATAAAAAAGATTGTTACAAATGCAAAACTACACAACAGAGATTGAGGAAGTTAAAAAAGTGGATGAGATTGTTCAAGCTAAAGCTGGCGTCTCTGTTAGCGTTCGCGATCTTAAGAAATTTTATGGGGATCGTCATGTATTGAAAGGTGTCGATCTTGAAATTGAGCCGGGAGAGTTTGTTGCGATCGTTGGGAGAAGTGGTTGCGGAAAAAGCACGCTTTTAAGACTTATTGCTGGCTTGGAAAAATCAAGCGCAGGCTCTTTGCATTTGGATGCCGTGTATCTACCCAATAATTCCGATACTCGAATTATGTTTCAGGAGGCGCGATTGCTGCCTTGGAAAAAGGTACTTCAAAACATCTCCCTCGGTTTAAGTGCGGGAAGACTCGGACGTGCTTTGGAAGTTTTGAAGGCTGTAGGTCTTGGGGATAGGGGAAATGAATGGCCTGCTCAACTCTCTGGCGGACAAAAGCAAAGAGTCTCCCTTGCCAGGGCATTGGTTCATAAACCAAAACTCTTATTGCTTGATGAGCCGCTAGGTGCGCTAGATGCGTTAACCAGAATAGAAATGCATCAACTGATTGAATCCCTCTGGAAAGAAAATGGGTTCACCGCTTTATTGGTAACTCATGATGTTAGTGAGGCAATTGCATTGGCTGATCGCATTATTCTAATTGAGGATGGCTCAATAGCACTCAATATCAAAGTCGATTTACCAAGACCAAGGCAGCGTGCAACTCAAAAGTTTGTAGAAATTGAAGAGCAACTTTTAAAGTTTTTATTAAAAATTTCTTAAAAAAGATAGGGTGAGGGATTGATCAATGAGTTTTTATAGAGACTACAACGATAAGCTAAGCTTTGAGACATGGAATACGCGAAATATTCCGACCTTTAAGACTATTCAAGTAAAGCCAATTTCTAGGGCTGGTGGCGCAGAGGTCCGTGGCGTAGATTTAGCTAAAGATGTTTCTGATGAACAGTTTTCAGAGGTTCAGAGGGCGCTTGCAGAATATCAAGTCCTGGCATTTAGAGATCAATTTATAAGCCCTGAAGAACACAAAAATTTTGGTCGAAAATTTGGTCATCTTCATCAGCACGTCAATGCATCGAAACGATTGCCCGGTGGTGACCCAGAAATTCTTTCATGGAAAACAGGAAAAGATAGTCGATTTACTGCCGGAGAAGTTTGGCATAACGATGTTTCTTGTGACCAAACTCCTATTACGACCTCAATACTGAGAATAACCAATTTGCCAGAAGGTGGCGGAGGTGATACAGCATTTGTAAATACCCACCTGGCTTATGAATCCCTCTCAAATACCTATAAGAAATTCCTACAAGAATTAAGGGCAGAGCACTCTGGTCAAGAGGGCTGGACTAATGGATATGGTGAGGAACCAGATCCAGGCCAAAAGTTTGCCGCTAGTCAACATCCAGTGGTGATAACCCACCCGGAAACTGGTAGAAAGCATCTCTTTGTAAGTCGCGCATTTACCACTCATATCGCCGACCTAACAAGAAATGAGAGCCAGGCGGTGCTGGAATCGCTTTATCGTCAAATTGAAACTAACCAAGCCTTTCAGTATCGCGTACGTTGGGAGCCAAATACCGTTGTTGCTTGGGATAATTGGGGCACTCAGCATCAAGCGATTTGGGACTACTATCCATTTAATCGTTGGGGTGATCGGGTATCTGCTGTAGCAGGTATCAAGCCTGCCGCCTAATATCCAAGCATTACCTTGGCTGATGAATGGCTAGGCTATTTCCTTTGGCCATTTTTAATTCTTTACTGCTAACTAAGTGTGATTACTTATCCATCGAAAAAAACGATGGATTTGACCTCGTTATAATTGCTTTAAATTATCTAGATGCGGTGAAGTTGCTAAAAGCAGGAGGGGATGTGATGGCTTGGTTCTTGTTAGGATTTGCGATCACCATGGAAGTGATTGCCACTACCGCCCTTAAATTAACCGAAGGCTTTACAAAACTCATTCCTACCGCAGTCTCGTTAATTGGGTATGGCCTATCTTTCTTCGCTCTCTCAAGAGTATTGGGTCAAGTACCGCTAGCAATCGCTTATGCCATTTGGTCTGGTGCCGGGATCTCCTTGGTGGGGATTATTGGCTGGGTCTGGCTTGGGCAAAAGCTCGATACTGGAGCATTCATTGGAATAGGATTAATTATTGCTGGAGTAGTGGTTATCAATGTTTTTTCAAACACTGTCTCTCATTAAGCACTTCATTCCTGGGGACAGTATGTTTAATAAAATATTCTTGCTAACAGACGATCAAATTAAAGACATATTTGATAATTTCAGGAACTTAGGTATATGCAGTGCCATCTTTGCTGCAGCAGATTGGGAGCTTGAACATATTATCCCTATGGAGTCACTGACGAGTATATTTAATACTTTTGTTTTTGTGTTTTTAATTGTGACTGGTCTCTGGTTATTGTTTGTAACCCAATTACAGGCCTTTCGTAAGCTCAGGAGCAATGGGTTTATCGGGATCAAATTGGCATTGGTCAGTTATACCTACAGTCTGCTTGCCGCTAGCCTTATCGCTTCAATTTTTCTACATTGAATTTTATGAGTGCATAAACATTACAAAGAACTCTAATGGGATATAAATTCTGTCTAATATTGTTAGCGGTTAGTATGCCGCTATTGGGATTGGCTCAGAGTGCTAATTCTTCGGGCTTACCAACGAGTTTCTCCGTTGCACAAAAACCTTTTTCAGCTCACCTAAGTCTGAACAAGGTTGAATTTGATATCTATAGCCCTAATCGACCAAGTAATAATGTTGTCACTATTACTTCCCAAGGCATTGAGGGCAACAGATCTCCATTATCAGTTCCTGTTGTGGGTCAGCTCACTGGAGCTGAAGTGGCTGATCTGAATATTGATGGTTATCCAGAAATCTATATTTATCTCAATACGGCCAACAGTAATGCTTATGGCTGCTTGTTAGCCTACGCTTCCAATATGAATAAATCTATTACTCCAATCTATATTCCCCCTTTGATCGATGATCCCAAATTGTCTTCGGGCTAAAAAGGACATGATGAATTTTCTGTAGTGGAAAGTAAGTTGATGAGACGGTTTCCGCTTGGGATGAAAAACAGTGCTCAACAATATCGTCAAATTCAGTATAGTTTGGACGCTGGTGAAGCAGGGTGGGTGCTCAGGCCCGAGCAATCTGTTGAGTTTTAATGGAGATTTGATATTTCCGATTATTTCAAACTTATGTAATACTATTTATCACAACGATAACCTGTTAACAAAAAATACCGTAAGAAATCCAATGAAACTTTCCATCGCAAGAGCATGCCTCATCACCTGTATCTTGGTTGCTAGCGCTCAAACTTATGCTTCTTCTATCTACTATCCAAAACCAGGTGGGGTGATTTGCGATAAAAAGGCGGGGTATTGCGCGGATGATCAAGGCGTTTCAGTGGCCATTACAGAGATGGAGTTGGGTCCTAGGGCCTCTAAGGCGTTGATGGATCAAATTCATCAAGTAGGAGTTGAAAATTTTGATGCCACAGCTTTCACGATGAGTGGCGGATTACATTGCGAAGTCAAGCAGAAGAAATGCTTTACCAACAAGTACGATAACAAGGTTGACCCTAAGGCCACTAAAGCTTTGTTCGGCAATGAAGTCTTCAATCTTCAAAAATGAAAGGATTCATCATGCGCTGTCTCATGACCCTCGTTTTATCTGTATTTCTAGCCACTTCAGCAATGGCGGCAAATTGGGACGCACAGACACGTAGAACCAATACCAGTGTTCAGGACTCGGATATTCAAGTGGCATTAACTAAGGGTTTGCCTCCACAGTTCGCACAAAACTTTCCAAGCAAAAGCTATGGTATTTATGTATTGATCGATCGCAGTAATGTAAAAGAGTTAAATCATGATGTGGTCTATATCTCCTTAGGTCTTTGCAAGCGTAGGTCTGATGGTTCCTACACCTTACCATCGGTTACTTACAGCACTACAACGGCATTATCGTCGGGCAATCAAGCCCAAGAGCATCAGATGGTGATACAAAAGCTTACGGCCCAGGCATCTGAGTTTGCTCAGTTGGTAATTCAAAATTCGGGCAAAATAAAATAAATTAAAATATAAAAATTAGTATCTTTCATTAAAAAGCCACTTCATTATTTGAGTGGCTTTTGTTTTAAATCACTCTCTGGAAATTCATGGCTTTGAACATATCCTCTCGCATTCCTGTCATTGCTCAATCACTCTTACTTGCCTGGGCTTTATCGTGTTGCCCAAGTTTTGCAGAAACAGCTACAGCTCCTATTGTCACGGCCCCCGCAAAATCAATTAAACCTAGTGATGCGGTTGCTCAAACCATCGTTTCTGAGGTTTTAGAGCATGCAGCTTTAGCCAGATTAGATAAAGAGCAAGAGTGGAAGGGTCTAGTAAAGCAATTGGATGTACTCGAGTCAGACCTGGATGTTTTGATCGAAAAAACCAAGGTTAAGGATGGGAGCATAAGCCCTCAATTTTTGGACCATCAGATTATTGATATCCAGCGCCGCATTGCAGAGATCATCACTCGGCTAGAGGCAAGCGCACAACAGATTGAGGCAGATAGCGCTGCCATCAATGAGGATGCCCAAAACTGGGACAAGCATATAAAGTTGTTTCAGAATCAAGACTTACCGGTTTCCATAATCAAAAACGCTCAATCCATTGAACAAAGACTGCTGGCAACTGGTCAACTACTACATACTGCCCGCAATAAAGTATTGCTGATTTTGAGTCGCGCGTTCGCTTTGCAAGAGCGAAGTAGTGCGGCCTATCAAGTCATTTCTAAGCAGTTGCTAGACATACATCTGCACTATCTCGATCTAGAAAAAAAACCTATTTGGGAGTTATCGGAATCTCCAACTGGCGGAATTCAAAAAGAACTGCTCTCGGCCTGGAATTTGCTGGCGACTTATGTCGCGCAGCGCGGTGTAGTTTTAGGTGAATTTTCAGTACTGATCTTATTGTTAAGTTTGTGGTTATTTAAAGCCAATCCCAAAAAAGAGGTTCCACGTGTAGAGCGTGCATATGGACTTTATTTTTCAGCTTCTTTCTTAATTCTCTTAATGGCTTTGGGTTGGCTTGCTCCAAGTCCGCCAGCTTTGTTTTATGAGACCTTGGTTTTACTAGCCCCAATTCCTGCTGCTAGATTATTAAATCGGGCATTGCCAATTCAAATCCCCTATACCTTATATGGCATTGCAGTTTCAACCATATTAATTTCGATTCGCCATTTTGTAGAAGATGGCAATGTAATTGATAGGACGCTTTTGCTATTGCAAACGTTATGTATTGGCCTGGCCTTTGGGGTAGATTTGAAACTGGGCCTACTTCAAAAAGCTTTTCCAAAATTCAGTGATGGTTTGATCAAATTGTGGTCCACGCTCATAGTAATGGCTTCGATATTTACTGCCTTAGGGGCTGTGATTGGCTTTAAAGGCCCCTTATCAATATTTCGGATAGATATCGGCGGCATTTTGGGGATCGCTATGGTTTATTGTGCAACCGCCATGTCTTTTTACGGATGGGTTCTTGCCTTATTGGAAACGCCGGTATTAAATTGGTTAAATTGCGCACGCAATAAGGATCCTGTTTTATTACGTGCTATCCGTATGGCTTTAATTGCATTAACCATTTCTGGTGTTTTGATGGTTTCAGTTGGCGCTTTAGATCTTGCTCCATTCTTAACAACAGCCTTACAAAGCATCATGGATTCCAATTTGGTTGTAGGAAGTGTTTCTATTAGCGCTCATTCCATTGTGCTTGCGTTGGGCTTACTTTTGACTACTTTTGTAGCTACTGGGGTAACAGGATTTATTTTAGAGTTTGAGGTCATGCCAAGGCTAACTCTTAGGTCAGGCACAAAGTTTGCAATTCTGACCTTTACTCGCTGGATCATGATCATCATTGGCGTGATCTTGACCATGGCATCTATCGGTCTGGATATGACAAAAGTAACATTAGTTGCAGGGGCTCTAAGCGTTGGTATTGGTTTTGGATTGCAAAACGTGGTGAATAACTTTGTATCGGGTTTAATTTTGATCATTGAGCGACCAGTCGGCGTTGGTGACGTGATCGACTGGGGAACTCGTTCTGGCACTGTTACCCGTATCGGCATCCGTTCATCAACTGTCAGGACAAAGCAGGGCGCTGAAATACTTGTTCCTAATGGTGAGTTGGTATCACAAGAGGTGGTGAACTGGACTCGATCTGATCGTCATCGTCGATATGACATAAATATTGGAGTAGCGGCCGGGTCTAATCCTGAAGAGGTGATGCACCTACTTGAAGCGGCAGCCGATACCGTTCCTGAAATTATGAAAGTGCCAGCACCAAAAGTGATCTTTAAGGGTTTTGATAACAACTCCTTAAACTTCACATTATTGGCATGGGTTTCAACGGTGGACGTCGGTATGCAGGCTCAAAATGCATTGCAACTGGTATTGCTAAAGAAATTAGCAGATGCAGGAATTGCTGCGCAACCATACTCTGGAACTTAGCAAGCTCGTTTGGCGTGCATGTATATTTGGAGTCTCTATTCCCGGGATAGGGCTAAGTGCAAACTAGGTCTAATGTTGTTAAGGCATTGTTCTGCATTGGCATTATTCATCACAGCGCTTCGATAACCAACGTAGTAAAGAGACCAGATAGTAAAACATCGAGCCTCAATTTCGCCATAACCAAAGTAGGTAAGTGCGTCAGCAATGGGTTTAATAATTTCCATTAGTTGGGCGATGATTTTTTGTTCGTATTTATCTGACCACTTCCAGCCAAAAGCAGCACCTTCTTTACGAATACTCTTCAGGGCAATATCTTGCTCGTAAAGATTGTGAAGATAAGATTCAATAAATTGCGCTGCTGTGAGCTTTTTTGTTGCCGAAAAGGGTTTAATGTTTTTTATTTGCTCAGCATTTACCCTGAGAATGACTTCGGCCAATAGGTCTTGCTTGTCTAACCCGAGTCGATATAACTGCATAGGGCTTTTCTGAGCGGCTGCACTGATTTCGCGCATTCCAACCCGCTCATAGCCATTTTTTTCAAAAAGTTGATGAGCAACTAAGACAATGGAATCAATCTGAGTTTGAGTTTTTTTAGCTTTTTCTTCAAGCTTTTCAATATCTTTAGTCAAGGCATAGCCTCTTTGCGTAGTGCAAATATGTAATAATTATAGGTATTAAAGATAACATGTTAACACTTTTCATTGAATTTTTGAGTGCACTTCAAACATTACCCCTTCTATTTAAAAGCGATATGGCTTTTCGTTTGCGCTATCGGCAATGTGAACATGGCCAATGCTGTTAATTTGAGCGAGCCATTGCCTGCTGGAGGCCTTGTATTGAAATATGACATCTATTACAAGGGTGACAAGGTAGGCGAACATCAAATGAAGGCTGTTCCTGAAGGTGAGCTCATTCGTTTGGAGCATTCTCGTAAGTTGGAAGTGAGAGTGGCCTTTATTACCGCATTCTCTGAGAGTCATCAGTCCACTGAGTGGTGGAATAAATCTGTTCAACTGCAAAAGCTTAGCGCCAAGACGCAGGTTAATGGCAAGGAATTAGATATCTCTGGAGCAAATTCCCCAAGGGGTTTTGTATATGTCATTGATGGCGTCCAACAGTTGGCGCCAGCAGATGTGGTGACCTTGGATAGCTATTGGGTGGGCAATGCCCCTAAGCATTCATCGGTAATAGATGTTGCCGCAGGAAAACTGCTTCAGACAAGCAGCAAAATCAATCCTGATGGATCGATTCAGCTATTTGGTGAAAAATTTAATGCCAAGTTTGCCTACCAAGGCGATTTTTTGTCTGTTGGCGAGCTAACCCAAAACGGTAATACCGTTGTTTATAAAAAAGTTTCTGGAAATTAACTTATGAAATTCTCCTCCTTAGTCCTGAGCGTTCTCGCAACCATTGGCCTCGCTTCTTGCACCACCTATCGTTATGAGTACATTGCGCCTCCATCTGAATCCGGAAAGAGCTGCGCAGTGCAGTGCATGAATACCAAGAATGTTTGCTATGGTGGTGCACAAGCGCAAGCACAAAACAATGCCAACTATTGTCAGCAGCAAAATAGCTTTAACTATCAAGCATGCGTCAATAGAGCTCAAAGCCATGATGATGTTAAGCGGTGCTACCCTAATGCCCAGTATTGCCCAGTTAATCCAAATTACTGGCAATGCGATGAATCCTATAGACAGTGTTTTGCCGCTTGCGGTGGAACAGTGAATGTTTATAAAAATGATTAAGCAGTACTTATTCCAAATCTAATCTTTAACTACACCTTACAAATCATGAATAAACAATTTAAGCTAAAACCCATATTTTTAGCGCTTTCACTTTTCTCCTCCATCTCAGTCATGACCCCTGGTGCGGCAAATGCGAGTAGTTGTACTGGAATTACTAATGAAGAACAGCCAGGCTTATTCAACGTAGCTTGCGGAGACGGCAACTTTGCTGGCGGAACTTTCGGTGGAACCACTCCAACCAATAACAATATTGCGTTAGGTGAGGGAAACTTTGCGAGAAATGGTGAAGCAGTTGCCGTGGGAACTACTAACTACGCAGAAGCAGTTAGGGCTACCGCTGTAGGCAGCTCAAACCATGTTTATGGTAATGATGCATCTGCATTGGGTACGAATAACTACGTTGGTACAGTAACCGGCGGTGGACGAAATGGAATAGCATCTGTAGCAGTTGGAAATGATAATAACGTTGATACAGGCAATGCAACATTTGGAGGGGCTACAGCTGTTGGTAGGCTCAATAGTGTCTATGGTCAACAATCTACTGCAATTGGTACGCAAAATAAAGTAGGTGGTCAATCGTACGGTGGGTCTACTTACTACATTGAAAAATCGACATCGATAGGCTACAACAACTATACCTACGGCAACGATTCGATTGCAATGGGTTCTGGATCTCAGGTTGGTGGCGCTGCTAGCGATGGCGTGACGCTTCTTAATGCCGATAACTCTGTAGCGATTGGTAATAGCACTCGAGCACGAGTTGCGGGAACGGTTGCTATTGGTAACAATGCACTTGCTGGTATGGATGCGATAGCATCTTTGGGTGGATCAAGCTTTCAGTCTACCAACTCGATAGCAATTGGTACAAATGCCCGTGTCTTTGGTACATCAGTTACAACGGGTGCTGACAGTATTGCAATCGGCAATGGTGCCTATTCAACTGGCAATGCTTCAGTTTCATTCGGGCCTGGCGCGGTAACCACAGGTAACAATTCAGTATCTATTGGGTCTAACAGCCTAGATGGTGGTCAATCAAACGTAGTGTCTGTGGGTAACAGCTCTGCGGGTGGTCAACGTCAAATCATTAATGTTGCAGCGGGCGTTAATTCAACAGATGCAGTAAATGTAAGTCAGTTAACTAGCTTGGGCACTTCCACTGCTACAGCTTTAGGAACGGGTACCTATAACCCATCAACTAATGCGATTACTGGAGTGAACTATGCTGTGGGCCCTAGCAACTATTCAAGTGTCGCTGGTGCAATTGGTGCGCTTCAAGGTTACACACCTAGTACAGGTGGATATTTTTCATCCACGGGTGTTGGGTTGGCAAGTGCTGCTGGTACTGACTCCACAGCTGTTGGTGCCAATACTTTAGCTCAAGGAACGAATTCAATAGCGGCTGGTAGCGGTGCTACAGCAACGGGTGCGAATTCATCGGCACTCGGTTCTGGAACGACTGCAAGTGGTGCAGGCTCAACAGCGGTTGGCTACAACTCAACCGCTAGCGCCACTAATTCGACTTCAGTGGGTATTGGTGCTGTGGCATCGGGAGCAAATAGCATTGTTCTTGGTTCTAATAGTATGGATGGTGGCCGCTCTAACATCGTATCTGTTGGTAGCTCAACTAACCAACGTCAAATCATTAACGTAGCTGCGGGTAGCAATGCCACTGATGCAGTGAACGTGGGCCAACTCCAAAACGGTACTTTCAATGCGAATGTAAATACCTTAAACGTTGCAGGGAACTCCACTATTGGATCCAATAGTGGTTCTTCTGTAACGGTGGGTAGCGTGAATGGTAATTCAAGTATTGGTTTTAATGGCAATCGCTTGCAAAACGTTGGTAATGCGGTAGTTGGTACGGATGCAGTGAATTTAAATCAGCTAAATAACTCCGTAGGAACCATTAACAACCAGATTTATGGCATTCAAAATCAAATCAATCAAAACAATCAGGTTGCGATGCGCGGTGTAGCTGGGGTATCTGCAGTTGCGGGACTGCCTGCGATTGATGCGGGAAAAACATTTAACGTTGGTGTTGGGGTTGGTAGCTATCTCAATGCGAATGCTTTAGCAGTTGGCGCTCAAATGCGTTTAGCTGAAGGTGTTGTGGCAAAAGTCGCAGGAAGCGCTGCAAATGGAAATTCTGGCTCAGGGTCTAATGGTAATTACACAGTCAGTGCTGGTGTAGGCTATAGCTTCTAAACCTAGGATTAACAATGAAACGCTTACTCTTTGCTTTATTTTTGATAACCCTTGCTACGCAATCTTTTGCGGAAGATAAAAAAGCGGCCGATAAGCCCAAGATGCAATTTATGGGTGCCTATGATGCAGGGCAGGCGGGGGCGAGTATTTATAAGATGTTTGATCCCACCGAAGATGTTGTTTGTTACATCTTGATGCCTGAAACCGCTGGAAGAAAGGCGGTAGAGGGCGGTAAGTGGATATATGACGGTAATTCAGTGGGATCTATTAGCTGCCTTAAAGTGAAGTTACCTGTAGTGCCTTTGGTTCCATCTGCACCTCAAAAATAGTCATAGTGTTATTGGTGTATTGGTGTATTGGTGTATTGGTGCAATGGCTTTCTGGGGGTGATCCAGATGGCAAAGCAAGTCCCCAGTGAACTTACTTTGCCTGTAGAACTTAGTCTTAAGACAATTTAATAGCATGCGCAAGAGCTAAGATTCTCTTGGCATCTTGAATGTGCAATTCTTCTACCAGCTTCCCATTTAACACGGCAATCCCTGCGCCTGAGCTAATAGCAGCTTCATATGCCGCAATCTTTTGTTTGGCCTCGTCGATCTCTTGTGGCGAAGGCCCAAAGATTTCATTGGCAAGGTTTATTTGGCTTGGGTGAATTAAGGTTTTTCCATCAAAGCCCATATCGCGACCTTGAATACAAGAAAGCTTTAGACCAGCTTCATCATCTAGGGAAAGATGAACCCCATCCAGTACACAGAGATGGTGTGCTCTAGCCGCTAGTACAGAAAGGGATAGCGCTACCTGTGTCTCAACTCTGCTCGGAGTATGTCTTGCGTGCAGGTCTTTCACCAAATCAGAGGTACCCATAACTAAGGTTTCAAGAAGTGGGTGAGAGCTGGCTATTTCTGGCAACTTAAAGATGGCCATTGGTGTTTCAATCATGGCCCAGATTTTTAAGGTGTTACTCGGATTAAATTGTTTTAGGAGATTTGCAACTTCTTGTATTTGGGATGCTGACTCTACTTTTGGCAATAGGATTGCATCTGCCTTAGCATCGGCAAAGTATTTCAAGTCATCTAAGCCCCATTGTGTATTGAGGCCATTAATTCTCACGATGGCTTCGCGGTAGCCAAAGCCAGATTCCAGTGCTGCACGAATATTTTCTCGTGCCTGAATCTTGGCATCGGGGGCAACCGCATCTTCCAGGTCTAAGATCAGGCAGTCGGCCGATAAGCTTTTCGCTTTATCAAGTGCTCTGGTATTTGCTCCAGGCATATAAAGTGCGGAGCGTCTAGGTCTAATGATATTGGTCATTTTTTTTATGGGCTTTTTGGCCGTTGTCGAGCTGGGGTGTGGGTTTTGTTAATAACTGCCCATCTTAGCAAATATATGACTCATTAATGACTCATCTAATAGGCGGCTGATGTATTTAAAGAATGAGATTCTCCAAGGCTCTGTCTTTTGATTGTCAATCTAGGGGAGGGGGTCTCTGGGGCATGCAATTGGCTTGGGGTAAAGGTTTATAAGTAAGGCAATTTCTAAGAAAAAGATAGCTGTTAGTATCTGAATTACTTTGTTCTTAATTTAGCTTAATACCTATCAATATGAAAAAGATGAAAACCTTAAGTAGCCTCCTTATAGCTAGCTCGCTGATTTTTTCCTCTGTCGGAAACAGCATTGCTTGTACAGTCCTCATTACGCATGATGCCAATGGCGCAACCTATCAGGGTAGAACCAATGAATATGCCGGAATGCAGCCGGACCGACTTACTTACTATCCCGCTGGTGCGAAGATTGAATCCATGAAGCCTGATGGCCGGCAGGGCTTAATCTTTAATACCAAATATGCAATCTTGGGCGCTACTTTGCATAATATGGTCCCAAATGCCAAGCAAGATTTCGTGCATGAGGCGGTTAATGACCAAGGTATGACATTTACTGTCAATGCCCTGACTGGCAATACCTCCGCCCAATTGGATGCCAATACCCCTAACGTATTGGCCGCAACTGATGTGGGTACATGGGCATTGGGAAGCTATGCCAATGTTACGCAAGTAAAGCAGGCCCTGCAAAACAAGGAAGTTAATATCTGGCTTCCTAAAATACCCAGTATGGCTAATTTAGCAACCCCAGCGCACTTTGCGCTTTTTGATAAATCAGGCGCTGGAATTGTGATCGAGTTTATGAATGGTCAAGTTCAAGTTTATGACAACCAAGTAGGTGTTATGACCAATAACCCGATTTTTCCTTGGCATTTAGAAAATCTGAACAACTATGCCCAGTTAACCAATGTTGATAAAAATAGCGGGCAATTTGGGAATGTAAAAGTCAATGCCTATGACAGCGGCAATGCTCTGGCGAATCTACCAGGATCTGAAACATCACCTGGTCGCTTTATTAAGGCCGCCTATTATTCAACCTATATTGAAAAGGCTAAAACTCCTAAGTTGGCTATTCAAAATCTTGCTCATGTGATGAATAATTTCGATAGACCAATGAATATCACTATAGATTTACCTGGAACAGGAAGTAAGGGTGAGGGTACTGCATCCAGTTCGCCGACAAGTGAGTCAACATACTTTACGGTATTAAATGATCTGGAAAATAATCAGTTCTATATTCGTACGATTTATGCCATGAACTTCTCTAGATTTGACGTTCGTAAATTGGCTGCCGTAAAGGACGTTAAGGTAGTTACTTGGGATGAGCTCAATGCAACTGATGGCGGAGATGCCACGTATTTATTCCTAAAGTAATTTTTCGCCATTCATTTTTACTAATCCATAGGCCTTTTAAAGCATTGATGCGTCTGAAACTTATTCTCACAAGCAGCTTATTTGTTGTGCTCTCACTCTTTCTGGCTATTAACGCACAAGCCCAGACAGATAGCGATCATACAAAGAAGTACAACTCTGATATAGAGCCTTATAAGCTTTTATGGAACGTGACAGCCACCTCCGATTACCGTTCGAAGGGGATAGATCAAACCTTTGGAATGCCTGCCGTCCAAGCTGAGTTCGCTACGGTGTTGCCAAACCAATTTTATGTAGGCACTTGGAATTCCACCATCACTACTGGGGCAGGCTATCCAGGCGCAGCACTTGAGACGGATGTATTTTTTGGTTGGTTTAATGACATTAACGAATATCACATCAATACCGGAATTTATGGGGCTCTTTTTCCGGGTAGTAATGTCGCTAATTTTATACCGTCTCCTCTTGAGCCCAGCATGTCAAGTGGCCTTGTGCATAACGGAGATCTATTCTTGGCGGTGCGGCGTGGTTCCGTAACGATTCAAGAGAATGTAACTTTTACCAACTTGGGTAATTTGTTAAGTCCTACAGGTCAAACTACCGCAGGATCATCCTATACCAATTTAACAGGGAGTTTTTCTATGCCCTCGTGGACATGGGCTGATGGTGGGTGGAGTCTGATTACTCATGCTGGCTATCAATTTGTGAATAACTATTCTGCAGCGAGCTATTTTGATTGGAAGTTGGGGATTGAGAAAAAAATTGCCAATATGTGGACTGTAGATTTGGCTTATGTTCAAACTAATGCCAAAGGCAATTGCAGTATGACAGCAACTACTGCGCAACCTTACTGCTACAACAAATACATGAATGCGAGTGGAGTAGGGACGGGGCCCACCAAGAATGCGGGGGGTGGGACAGTATTCCTAAGTATTAGCTTGGCAAACTTTTAGAATTCTTCCACCAGTGTTTGTGATGAATTCAAGTTTAGGTTCAACCTGAGACTTTATCGGTCCACTAATGAGCAAAAAGAAAACCCCAGCTATCTCTAGCTGGGGTTTTTTATTTGTGTTTTTAGATGTTGAGCAACGCAGTTAATTCTTTGCTTCAAGGGTGCGGTTGACGCTCAGTGCTGCAAGTGTGCCTAGAGCTCCAGAAAGCAAATATACGCTGACGTAAGAAAGCCCGAGTTCAGCTGAAAGTCCTAAAACGATCAATGGAGCAAAGGCGGCTCCAAGTAACCAAGCCAAATCGGAGGTCAATGCCGCGCCGGTATAGCGGTATTTTGGTGGGAAGTTTGCGGTCACCGCTCCTGCTGCTTGTCCATAAGAAAGTCCGAGCAAGGTAAAGCCAACAAGAGTAAATATATTTTGTTTGTAAGCTTCGCCGCCCATGAGGTAAGGGGCAAACTCACTAAAAATCGCAATGAGGATGGCCAAGCTACCAAGGGTTACGCGCCGTCCAAAACGGTCAGCAATCCATCCGGAGCAGAGTGTTCCGATAAAGGCTAAACCTGCACCAAAAATTTGGACCATCAAAAAGTCGCTGAGTGAGCGAGTCGAGTACAAGGCTACCCAAGATAAGGGAAATACCGTAACCAAGTGAAATAAAGCATAGCTGGCCAACGCTGCCAATGCACCAATAATCAGGTTGTACTTTTGGTTCTTAATGATGCTGATTGCATTTGCAGGCTCGAGCTCATTTTTGTCTAGCTGTTCTGAGTACTCTTGAGTTGAAACCATGCGAAGGCGGGCAAAGAGTGCCACGACGTTAATAGCAAAGGCTACATAAAATGGATAACGCCAGCCCCACTCAAGAAAGTCCTTATTGGAAAGGTCTTTGAGGAGGTAGCAAAATACCCCAGCAGCTAAAGCAAACCCAATTGGGGCGCCCAATTGACCGAGCATTCCATACCAGCCACGTTTATCTTCTGGGGCATTGAGGGCCAAGAGAGAAGGTAGTCCGTCCCAAGAACCGCCCAAAGCAATGCCTTGACCAGTTCTGAGCACTGCTAATAGGACGATGGCAGCAACACCAATGTGATCATAGGTTGGCAAGAAAGCAATTCCTGCAGTGCATAGACCTAGCAAGAACAAAGCTGCTGTGAGCTTAGTTTCTCGGCTATAGCGCTCTTGGATAGCCATAAAAGCTACGGTGCCAATTGGTCTGGCGACAAATGCAATGGCAAAAATAGCAAAGGCATACAACATGCCATTTAAATTGCTTTCAAACGGGAAGAAGACGTTCGGAAATACCAAAACTGAGGCGATGGCATAAACAAAGAAGTCAAAATTCTCAGAAGCGCGACCAATAATGACCCCGATGGCAATTTCATTAGGTGAAATCTCGTGGATATCTTTTTTGGAGTGTGGATTCGAGGCTAATGCGCCATTGTTAATGGGGAATGCGGGTGTTGTCATGACTAGCCTATATTAGTAGCGGAAATCCTCGGGGATTTCCATGTCTCTAGAGGGTGGGACAAATTGTCTCATCACTCCTTTTTATGGGTACTTTGACATTAGCATAACTATTCTTGGCTAAAATGCCCACTTTCTAGTTAATTTCCCTAATATATGATTCGAAAACTAGCCTTACTATCCCTCCTGCCTTTGATGGCACTCCTTAATGGATGTAAGTTGGTAGTGCTATCCCCGTCAGGGGATATTGCCAATCAAGAGAGTCATTTATTGATGGTGGCGACTTATCTGATGTTGATCATCATTGTGCCCGTCATCTTACTGACCATTTTCTTCGTATGGCGCTATCGGGCTTCAAATGAAAAGGCAACCTATGATCCAGAGTGGAATCACTCTACTGGACTTGAGCTAATTATTTGGGGCGGCCCTTTGTTGATTGTTATTGCCTTGGGTCTGATTACTTGGATTACCACCCATACCTTGGATCCTTATCGTCCCTTGGATCGCATTAGCGAACAACAGCCTATTCCGGCAGACGTTAAGCCGCTCACTGTTGAGGTTGTCGCGTTGGATTGGAAATGGCTTTTTATCTATCCTGACTTGGGAATTGCTACTGTAAATGAGCTAGCAGCTCCAGTTAATGTGCCTATTCGTTTCAAAATCACTGCATCAAACGTGATGAACTCGTTCTACATTCCCGCGTTGGCAGGTCAAATTTATGCCATGCCCTCTATGCAAACCAAGTTGCATGCAGTCATTAACGAGCCAGGGCAGTACGAAGGGTTTTCAGCAAACTATAGCGGCGCAGGCTTCTCTCATATGCGCTTTAAATTCTTAGGTATGTCACAACAAGATTTTGATCGTTGGGTTCAGGCTGGCAAGTCACATAAAAATGAGCTGACTAGAGAGGTTTATTTGACCCTTGAGAAGCCATCCATTAAAGATCCGGTTCAGTTTTACGGCTCGGTGGCTCCAGAGTTATTTAGCGCCGTGATTAATCGCTGTGTAGATAGTAAAGATATGTGCAAGAGTCAAATGGCTGCTATAGATGCTAAGGGCGGTTTAGGTCTTGGTGGTATCGATGCCCTTGCCTCAAAACCTTCTCCTTATGCCGCGCTATTTGATGGCAATGCATTGAAAAAGCAAGTTGTTGTTTCTCAGTTGTGCACAGCCAAGGAGGCCGTTCTCCGTGAATAAGCATCACTATTTACATTTACTTTTCTCGGGCGTGGCTGGCGATAGCTCCCGTATTGAATTTGAACCTCATTCCAGAAATCTTTATGTTTGCTAATTTAAATCTTACCCAACTCATTTTTGGCCGTCTCACCCTTGAGTCGATTCCATACCATGAGCCGATTTTGCTGGCTACCTTCGTCATTGTTGCTTTAGGCGGAATCGCCTTCTTAGGCTCCATGACGTATTTCAAGTTATGGGGGCCTTTCTGGCGTGATTGGGTGACGAGCATTGATCACAAACGCATCGGCATTATGTACATCGTGCTGGGCATCATCATGATGCTACGTGGTGTTGCCGATGCGCTGTTGATGCGTGCTCAACAAGCCTTATCCTTCGGGGATTCAGTTGGATTCTTGCCTCCACACCACTATGACCAGTTGTTTACGGTTCATGGCGTGATCATGATCTTCTTCGTAGCGATGCCTTTTGTTACTGGTCTGATGAACTACGTTGTTCCATTGCAAATTGGCGCACGTGACGTAGCTTTCCCATTTCTTAATAACTTTAGTTTTTGGATGACGGCATATGGCGCAGTATTGGTCATGATTTCTCTGTTTGTCGGTGAGTTTGGTCGCACCGGTTGGTTGGCCTATCCGCCTTTATCGGGAATCTTGGCAAGCCCTGATGTTGGGGTGGATTATTGGATATGGGCGCTACAGATAGCTGGGGTAGGGACCTTACTTTCAGGCATTAACTTGATTGTGACCATTATCAAAATGCGCGCTCCTGGCATGACGATGATGAAGATGCCAGTTTTCACTTGGACAGCACTCTGTACCAATATTTTGATTGTGATGGCTTTCCCAGTTTTGACCGCAGTGCTGGCAATGCTCTCTTTGGATCGCTATGTCGGAACCAATTTCTTCACTAATGATCTAGGCGGTAATGCCATGATGTATGTGAATTTAATTTGGATCTGGGGTCATCCAGAGGTTTATATTTTGGTCCTCCCAATTTTCGGCGTGTTCTCTGAAGTGGTTTCCACCTTCAGTGGCAAGCGCTTATTTGGCTACACTTCGATGGTCTATGCCACAGTTGTGATTACCATCCTGTCCTATTTAGTATGGTTACATCACTTTTTCACGATGGGCTCCGGGGCCAGTGTCAACTCTTTCTTCGGCATTACTACGATGATCATTTCGATTCCTACTGGAGCCAAAATGTTCAACTGGTTATTCACTATGTATAGAGGGCGCATTCGTTTTGAGCTTCCTATGTTGTGGACAATTGCCTTCATGATCACCTTTGTGATCGGCGGCATGACCGGCGTTTTGTTAGCTGTTCCTGCTGCGGACTTCGTATTGCATAACAGCCTGTTCTTAATTGCCCACTTCCATAACGTGATTATTGGTGGCGTTGTTTTTGGTTCGTTAGCCGGAATTACCTATTGGTTTCCAAAAGCCTTCGGTTTCAAATTGGAGCGTTTCTGGGGTATGTGTTCCTTTTGGCTGTGGACGATTGGTTTTTACTTAGCCTTTATGCCTTTGTATGTTTTAGGCTTAATGGGGGTAACGCGTCGCTTAAGCCATTTCGAGGATCCAACACTACAAATCTGGTTCATTGTTGCAGCGGTCGGCGCCGTAATGATTTTCTTGGGTATCGTATGTTTTGTGATTCAAATCGTCGTCAGCATTATGCGTCGTGAGTCTCTAAAAGATGTCACTGGCGATCCGTGGAATGCCCGTACTCTGGAGTGGTCAACTTCTTCGCCACCACCTGATTACAACTTTGCATTTACGCCTAAGGTTTATGAGTTGGATGCCTGGGCCGATATGAAAAAGCAAGGGTATGTTCGTCCAGAGACAGGATTTAGAGCGATTCATATGCCGAAAAATACCGCTGCGGGTTTTGCGATCGCTAGCTTCAGTTCTGCATGCGCCTTTGGTTTGATATGGCATATGTGGCTTTTAGTAATTCTGTCATTTGTAGCGACTTTGGTTGCGGTCATTGCGCATACCTTCAACTACAAACGTGATTACTACATCCCTGCGGATGTTGTTGCAAAAACTGAAGCGGCTAGAACAGCGCTATTGGCGAGCCATGTCCACTAATTTAAATACTTCTACTACTATGAGTTCAACCGATACCAGCTCTCGCTTTTATGTTCTAGAAGCCCACCCAGAAAATGGATCACTTTTAGGTTTCTGGCTTTACCTCATGAGTGATTGCCTCATCTTTGCCTGTTTATTTGCGGCCTATGCTGTTTTGGGTCACAACTATGCAGCAGGGCCATCGGGGGCAGATTTATTCAATTTACCTATCGTTGCCCTGAATACCGCTTTACTGTTGCTGTCTTCGATTACCTACGGTTTTGCAATGCTTCAGATGCAAAAGAAGGACTTGGAAAAGACTGTGAAATGGCTAGCAATCACAGGATTGCTGGGTGCTGGCTTTATTTTCTTTGAGTTATCTGAATTCAGCGAATTAATTGCGGATGGCGCTGGCCCAGGCCGCAGTGGATTTTTGACATCCTTCTTTGCGCTTGTTGGTACACACGGCCTTCACGTAAGTTTCGGCATTATCTGGCTGGTGACCCTGATTTTTCAATTGAAAAAACACGGCCTGACTACTGAAAATAAACGTCGCTTAATGTGTTTGTCCTTGTTCTGGCACTTTTTGGATGTTGTCTGGATCGGTGTGTTTACTTTTGTGTATTTGATGGGGGTTTTATCATGAGCGCTGATGACCATAACAGTAGTATGAATTCCGATCTTCATGATCATCATGACCATGAAGATCATCATGACAGCAGCATGGCTGATTACGTTAAAGGTTTTATCTTTTCAGTGATTTTGACGGCAATTCCTTTTGCCTTAGTCATGACCAAAGCCTTTTCAAATAACAAAACCACGGTTTTCGTTATTCTCGCTTTTGCATTCGTTCAGGTATTTGTGCATATGAAGTACTTCTTACACATGAACGCAAAGTCAGAGGGCGGCTGGAATTTATTGGCCTTGATTTTTACTGCCATCTTGGTGGTGATCATGTTCTCGGGCTCTGTGTGGGTGATGTATCACCTTGATAACAATATGATGCCGATGTCTACGCAAAATGCCCATGACATGGTGTAAGGCCATCGGAAACTTATGCAGAATGCATTTTTGTTGATGGAGCTTTACAAGAATGCATCTGGAAAATAATGTGAGTAGATCAAAAACCCAAAAGACTATTTTTTTGGGTTTTTTGTTCTCTGCTTTCATTGCTTTTTTATTACTAGGTAGCTGGCAGATATATCGCCTGCAATGGAAGAATGCCTTAATAGAGAGGGTGGATCAGCGAGTGCATGCCGCGCCTTCCCCTGTGCCAACCTCTGATGCTTGGTCCAGTATCCAAGCTAGTTCTGATGAATACCGCCATGTCACCGTTCAAGGTAGATTGCTTTATCAATACTCTGTAGCAGTACAGGCATCTACAGCACTTGGACCTGGTTTTTGGTTGCTTACGCCATTACGCGAGGGTGATGGAGATATTGTTTATATCAATAGGGGGTTTATTAAAGGTATCCACCCCTATCTTGATAGCGCTAGCGATGGGTTTGCTGATCAAGGATCGGTTCGGGTAACGGGGCTTTTGAGAATGAGTGAGCCTAAAGGGGGTTTCTTAAGGGTCAATGATCCGGTAAGCAATCGGTGGTATTCGAGAGATACTCAAATGCTGGCTACAAGTCAGGGCATGCACAAAGTCGCCCCATTCTTTGTGGATGCCCAGGAGATAGAGTCATCGGCATTAGGTGGGCAAGTCCACCTCAATCCAGAAGGGGCTCAGCCGCCCGTAATGGGGTTAACAGTAATTCAGTTTCCCAATAGCCACCTCGTTTATGCCTTCACTTGGTTTGCTTTGGCGCTAATGGCGGCTATCGCTTTTGTTAAATCCAAGTTTTGAAGTCATTCATGAAAATCGATTACCAGTTACATTAGAGCCTTTACTTAATTGGCATATTAAAAAATATGGAGTTTAAGGGTCCCGAAGGGCTAGCTGGCCATAACAATATGCTGCAACTAATTCAGTTGCGGTGGGTGGCGATTATGGGCCAAGCAATTGTTATTGGGATTGCGCATTTTGGTTTTGGGGTGCAGCTTCCATTGCCTTACATGCTGGAGGCTCTAGCATGCTTAGTTGCATTTAATATTGCCTGTCAGCTGAGGTGGCACGATCAGCAATTTGTAAGTAACCGAGAGTTATTTCTATCGCTCTCTGTGGATATCGCGCTCTTCACATTACAGCTGTACTTTAGCGGTGGCGTTACCAACCCATTTGTTTTCTTGTATCTCATGCAGGTTGTCTTAAGTACGATTCTGCTTACCTTCCGAGCTGCTTTAGGAATTCTGGCAATTTCTATTTTTTGTGTCGCGGGCCTGGTCTTATTTTCAATGCCGCTAGATATCCCTCTAAATCTTGATCTGGGATTCTCCAGTTTGTACATACAAGGGACTCTGGTTTGCTTTACGCTCAACGCGATTTTGTTAGTTTTCTTTATGCATCGTATAAATTCAAATTTGCATAATCGCGATAAAGAGATTAGCAAGATGAATTATCAAGCTGCGGAGGAAAGACATATTATTCGCATGGCACTTTTGGCATCTGGAGCTGCGCATGAGCTCGGCACACCGCTCGCTACTCTGTCGGTGATCCTGGGCGATTGGCGCCGTATGCCAGAAATTCAAAATAGTCCAGGTTTGCAAGAAGATGTTTCAGAAATGCAAACGCAATTACTGCGGTGTAAATCCATATTAACTGGGGTTCTGCTCTCGGCTGGCGAGGCTCGGGGAGAATCTTCCGTTAAAACTAGCATGAGGAGTTTTTTTGATTCCCTAGTTGAAGAGTGGAGGTTAACGCGCCGACTTTCTCAATTTAGTTACATCAATACTATTGATGAGGATGATGTTAGTGTGGTTTTAGATACCACTATTAAACAAATGCTGTTCAATATATTGAACAATGCATTGGATGCTTCTCCAGGCTGGGTGAAGCTCGAGGTGCTTAAAGAGGATGGTGTATTAAAGTTAATTGTTACTGACGCTGGACCAGGTTTTGCAAGTGATATCTTAAATCAGCTTGGCGCCATGTATCAATCCACTAAAGGGCATTTAGGTGGGGGGTTGGGACTGTTCTTGGTGACCAAGGTTGTCAATGAGCTAGGGGGTACTGTGAGTGCGCAGAATTTACCTTCTGGCGGAGCGCAAGTTCTCGTGCAGATTCCGCTCGCATCTATTCAATTGGAGTAAGGGTATGGAAGTGAAGCAAGATCGACTGTTGATCATTGTTGAAGACGATGCTATCTTATCGCGCACGCTAGGACGTTCTTTTGAGCGGCGTGGATATGATGTCTTGCGAGCCTCCAACCTGGAAGATATGAATGTTTTGCTCAATCAATACAAGCCAAATTATGCGGTGGTTGATTTAAAGTTAAATGATGAGGCTTCTGGATTGGATTGCGTTAAAAGACTTCACGCACATCATGAAGGAATGTTGATTGTCGTTTTAACTGGGTTTGCCAGTATTGGTACCGCCGTAGAGGCTATCAAGCTAGGCGCATGTCAATATTTAGCAAAACCTTCAAATACCGATGATATTGAGGCGGCTTTTGGCCATATCGCTGGTCAAGATTTAAAGTTGACCGGTCGTCAAACCACCTCCATTAAGACATTGGAGTGGGAGTACATTCATGAGGTTTTGGCTCAATGTGATTTCAATGTTTCAGAGGCGGCAAGACGCTTGGGAATGCATCGAAGAACTTTGGCCCGTAAGATTGAAAAAAAGCGAATTCAGTAAATTCGCTTTTTGACTAAGTTGGAGGCGGAAGCCTGGAATCGAACCAGGGTAATGAGATTTGCAATCTCACGCATAACCACTCTGCCATTCCGCCGAAAAAATTAACTGCTTGTGATTGGCTCAGCTCATAAACTCAAGCTACTCATGTCAATGACAAATCGATATTTGACATCACTCTTGAGCATGCGGTCATAAGCATGATTGATGTCTTCCATCTTAATGAGTTCAATCTCAGAAACGATATTGTGTTTTGCGCAGAACTCCAGCATCTCTTGGGTTTCTTTAATGCCTCCAACCAACGAGCCTGCTACGCTTTTGCGGCCGAAAATTAGTGGTCCTGTGTTCAATTCGGCTGTTGGCCCAACGGAGCCTACGATACACATCGTCCCATCTACCTTTAGCAAAGGCATGTAGAGGTTGAAATCATGAGGAACGGGAATGGTGTTGAGTAAGAAGTCGAATTGATTGGTCATGGCTTGCATGGCTTCAGGGTCGGTAGAGATTAATACTTCATCTGCACCTAGCTTCATTGCATCTGCAGCTTTGTTTTTAGAGGTTGTAATCATGACAGTTTTTGCGCCCATGGCGTGTGAGAGTTTGACTCCCATGTGGCCTAAGCCACCTAATCCGATGATGCCAACGGTCATTCCAGGCTTAACATCCCAATGCCTTAAAGGCGAATAGGTTGTAATGCCTGCGCAAAGCAGTGGGGCAGCGCCAGCAGGATCCAATCCTTCGGGAACGGTTAAGACAAAGTGTTTATCAACCACAATACTTTTAGAATAGCCACCGTAGGTAAAGCCACCCGGATCTGTAGTTGCACTGTTGTAGGTTGCGGTAAAGCCATTAAGACAGTATTGCTCCAGATCAGCTTTGCAGGATGAGCAGGTGTGGCATGAGTCAACAAAACAGCCTACAGCAACTCGCTGTCCTAATTTGAGATGGGTTACTTCTGAACCTAAGGCGGTCACCTTACCAACGATTTCATGGCCGGGGACCACAGGGTAATTACTTCCACCCCAATCATTTCTGGCTTGATGGATATCGGTATGACAAACACCGCAATATTCAATCGCAATTTGGACATCTTTTGGCCCTACATCGCGTCGCTGGATTTGATGGGGTGCCAAAGGTGAGGTGGCGGATTGAGCAGCAAAACTGGACGTTTCTAACATGAGCTTCTCCAAAATAGTTAAGGTGATGGTATACCAAGAACGTGAATCTTTTATTTCAGGGTCTTACGGCAAAAAATGAGAAAAATGGTTATGCTTAGGCTACTTTTTTAGACTCTGCATATATATTAGGGAAAACAGGAAAATACATGAATACTTTTGATGCCATCCGTGAACGTCGTGCTGTTAAAAGCTTTGACCCAACTCATCAATTTACGAAGCAAGAAACAGAGCAATTGCTCGATTTGGCAATGCAGGCTCCATCTTCATTCAATATTCAGCATTGGCGCTTAGTAAATGTGACCGATAAGGCCTTAAGAGTGAAGTTACGTGAGGCGGCTCACGATCAAGCACAGGTAACAGAAGCTTCTTTATTATTTGTCGTTACTGTTGATATCAAGGCTTGGGAAAAAGATCCTGCGAGATATTGGGTAAATGCCCCTAAGGAAGCTCAAGATATTTTGGTTCCTTGGATTCATCCTTTTTACTCGGGAAATGAACAGCTACAAAGAGATGAAGCGATGCGATCTGCTGGAATTATGTTGCAGACTATGATGCTGTCAGCCAAGGCGATGGGCTATGACTCTTGTCCTATGGTGGGCTTTGACTTTGATAAAGTAGCGCAATTGATTCATTTACCAAAAGACTATGCTATTGCCGCCATGTTAGTTATTGGTAAAGGTATGAAGCCAGCTTGGCCAAAACCTGGATTCATTCCCCAGTCAGAGATGATGATCGAAAATCACTTTTGATGACTTGTAGTGGGCAATAAATCTATTGGTCGTGAGGTAGCTCACGACCAATATTTCTTTTAAAGGGTTTTGTACTGCATTACCCAAATACACCTAGGGCTCCGACACACCCACCACACCCACCACACCCACCAAGAAAAAGCAGTAAAAGCATGGGGATTTTTGTATGTACAACAATCAATACAGTAATTCCTACTAGCAACAAAAGACCCCAGTCTTTTTGACCATTGCCATTGGCCCCTGCCAATACCACGCCTGAAGCGATCAGTAGGGTGACAATGATTGGGCTCATTCCAGATTTGAAGGCTTTCACCACTCGACTGTTTTTATTTTTTTCAACCTAGTAATGTGAGGATCCTTTTCAAAATAGGCAAATCCCCCAACTAATAGCAAAACTAAATTTAGGGGGAAAGGCAGAACCCCAGTTAGGCCGGCAAGCGCACCTTTAAGCCCAAAATGGCGAGAGCCAATCATGATGCTTAAGTTCATTACTGGTGCACCGGGCATAGTTTGAGCAACTGCCCATTCTTCTAAGAATTCTCCTTTAGAGAGCCACCGCTTTTTTTCAACGACCATTTCTTCGGCAAAAGCCAGTACTCCACCAAATGCTCTGATGGATAGTCCACTAAAGGAGAAGAAAAGATCCCCTGGGGATTTGGGTGCATTTAGAGGGGATTCATTCATGCTTTGATTTTCAAGAAAATATAGAAAAGACGCAGGATCTATCTTTCGTCGGCTGCCCGATTCCAGATCGGGTTCTTCGTTTTGGAATCTGCTATAAATTGGTCATCACCTATGGAGTAGATATGACCCAACCATCCCGCCGTAATTTCTTAAAAACTTCCGCCATTGGTGTTGCTGCGGTTGCCAGTACTCAGGCGTTTGCACAAACACCCAATCTCTCTCAGAAAACTATCGCAGAGGTTGAGGCATTGGAAGCTAAAAAAGATGTTGAGACAACCGCCAATTGGAATGATGGCTTAGCCCATCCTATTCCTTATAAAAATCCTCCTGGCCAGGGAAAAGAGCGGGGAATTGCTTTGGGTGGTGGAGGTACCCCATTAATTTCTTGGTATGCCGGTTACTTCAATGCTTTAAGAAAAAATGGCGTGGACTTGAGTAATGCGGATGTGGTTGTGGGAACTTCCGCTGGCTCCTTGTTTGGAACGATGCTTACAGGTGGTCGCTTGTGGATGATTGTTGACGAGATGGATTTTTTTAATGACTTCCCGAAACTATTTGTAGACTTGATTCCCGCTGTTCAGTTCAATAATGCGCAAAAACGAGCCCTCAATGCATCTCAGTCTGCGGTTGGCGGTTCTTTTGCCGCCATTCAGCGTATTGGCAAAGCCGCAATGGCCTCTCGCAATCCTCAGGGTGAAGCCCATTACTACAAGACAATGGAGTTAATCTTGGGTCGAACAAGCTGGCCGTCTCCAGTGATGCATACCACTGCGATTGATTGTTTTACTGGTGAACGTTTAGTGGTTTCTCAAGAAAATAATTTACCGATTAATGTTGCTTGTGCGGCCAGCTCTTCTGTTCCCGGTCAATTGGGTCCAACTTTCTTAAAAGATCGGTTATGTATGGATGGCGGGGTATATCGAACCAGTACACATAGCGATGTTATTGCTGGCGTGAAGCGTGCCTTGATCATTTCCTTGGGTGACGGTACTTCAAATGAAGAAAAGCAGGGGCTACGCGTTTCGAGTCTGCCAGACACTCTTAATCAAGAGGTAAAAGATTTGGAGGTTGGAGGTACCAAGGTTAAGCATATTGTGGTTGGCCTACCTCCTGGCATTAGCAAAGTAGAAAATATCGTCGATCCCAAATGGATTGGTAGTTACCTGAAGTTTGGTTGGGATAGAGGTATTGCCGATGCTGCAATGATGAAAGAATTCTGGGTTTAAGGAGTGATATTAGTTAAGCCCACTTTTTAAATATTTTATATAAGCCTTTACCCACTGACGGAGATATCAATGCCACACAAATTAAAGTACTTAGCGCTTTTTGCATCCTGCTTATCAGTAACTTGTTTTGCTGCTGGTGATGTGAAGTGGGGTTATGAAGGTGCTGTAGGGCCAGATCAGTGGGGTGACTTAAGTTCTGAATTTGCGATTTGCAAGACTGGTCAAATGCAGGCGCCGATTGATATTCCGGCTAAATCAGCGACTCAGGTTCAGTCGCCTATTAAAGCTCAATACAAGGACACCACCGCAGAGTTGATTAACAATGGACACACCATTCAGGTGAGCCTGCCTAATGGTGGCGGAGCGGTTCTCGATGGTGTTGCTTACAAAATTGTGCAATTTCATCTTCACACCCCTGGCGAAGAAAAAGTGGATGGAAAAACTTATCCCTTTAATGCCCATATGGTTCATCAAAGTGCCGATGGAAAGTTGGCAGTTATTGGAGTCTTTTTTAAGGTTGGCGCGGAAAGTAAAGGTTTAAAGCCAATTCTGGATTCCATGCCTAGTAGCAATGGTTCCGTGATATTAAAAACACCTTACGATGCTGCGTCTTTACTGCCAAAGTCATTGGCTTACTACAGTTACCAAGGGTCGTTGACTACTCCGGGTTGTACTGAGGGCGTTACCTTCTATATTCTCAAAGAACCAGTAGAAATGTCTGCATTCCAACTGAAGCAGTTTCAAAAAGTATTCCCGATGAATGCCAGACCGGTAATGCCCTTAAATGGAAGAAAAATAACACAGGGTAATTAATGTAGGGGGAAGTGGCTTCATACTTCGGTATGCAGGTCTCTAACCAATTTACTAGAACAAAATCATAGAACTCTATTTTGTTAAAAACTCGCTTCGGCGAGTTTTTTTATTCAAAAATGACTTATTTTTGTAGACTAAATCAAGATTAGCTTCTCAAAAACATCATTTATCTGCTGTTAAATGGCGTTTTATTAATATTTGTTGCTTTGCAGCAAAAAGTACTTGCATTTGAGTAAAAGGCTTTTTAAAATGGTGCATCGCAACAAAATACAACCATTTACTAAGTAAGGATAAAAACATGTCACAAGCTCTATTAAACGAACAATTGGCTCAAGCTCAAGCTAAGGCTGTTGAAAATGCTAAGCATTTGGCTCAAGTAGCTGTTCAAAGCGCTCAAGAATTAGCTGAAATCAACCAAGCTGCTGCTAAAGATGCCTTGGTTGCAGCTCAAGAAGCTAGCACTCAGTTGTTGGCTATCAAAGATCCACAACAATTGACAAAATTGGCTCAGCCAGAAGTTGCTCAAGATGCTGCTAAATACGCAGCCGCTTACCAAGCTAAGGTAAACAAAGTCGTTCGCAATGGCAACAAAGAAGTGGCTCAGGTAATTGATGCTTCTATTGATGATGCACGCGATGACATGGTTAAGTTTGTTAAGGAAGCCACTAAGAGTGCTCCTGCTGGTTCTGAAGCATTTGTTTCTGCTTTCAAAACTGCATTTGAAACTTCACTTCAACAGTTTGACCAAGCACGTGCAACTGCAACAGATGCTTTTGCAAACTTTGAAAAGAGTGTAGATGCTGCTTTGGCAAACATTCAAGGTCAATATGCTGTTGCTAAGCCAGCTCCAAAAAGCCGTAAAGCTGCTTAATTCGTTTTAACTGTCTTATCTAAAACCGCCTTCGGGCGGTTTTTTATTGGCCAGAAATCCTGAGAATCCTAAAGTCTAAAATAAGCGAACTGGCAGAAAAAAGATGTATTTAGCTTGAGGGTAGGTATTTTCACTTATCGTAATATGGAAACATAGACCTTATAAAGGTCAGATATATTTCTGCATTAAGGGGCATGACCATCGCAATTCAATTAGATAGTCGCAATAAAAAATATACAAGCTCAATTGCTTCATGCGAAAACTGCGCTTACCGCAGTCGCTGTGTAATTAATAAGATTTCGATTGAAGAGGTTGCAAATCTTTCTGGGGCTTTGATTGAGCGCTCCACTCTTAAGAAGGGCCAATATTTATACCGAAGAGGTGATCTATTTTCCGGTGTTTATTCCTTAAGATTTGGAGCCATTAAAAACGAGCTGGTTTTTCATGACGGCGTGCCACAAGTAACCCACTTTTCAATACCTGGCGATCTTCTTGGTTTGGATGGGATGGGTAGTGGCAGGCATCAGTTAGATGCGGTTTGTTTAAATGCTGTTGAGGTATGTTCCATTCCGATACCGGATTTAGGGATGATGACTAAAGATTATCCTGAGTTCATGGGTAATGTAGGCAGCTTGCTGGGGACTTTATTAAACGCTTCTTATGCGCACAATTACGATTTGACTAATCTTAATCCATTGCAGAGATTGGCAGATTTTTTAAGCAACTATTCAAACCGCCTAAGCACGGTCGGCTTAAATCGCGATGACTTTATATTGCCTATGCCAAGGCCGGATTTAGCAAATTACTTGGGAATGGCAGTGGAAACGTTGAGTCGCTCTTTAACCCACCTAGAGCAGGTTGGGGCGATCAAGGTAAATACTCGGCAGATTAAATTTATCTCTAGAAAACCCGTATTTGAATTGTTAAATTCAGAGACGATGAGAGAAAAGCATGAGTCGATGAAAAGTAAAACCCACTCTTATCGGCCTTTTAATGAAAAAAGAAAGCCATGATGCAAATCATGACTTTTAAAAGAATTCCCGGTACGACACATTTGAAAGGGGTTTGCGCGAAATTATTCACTAGACGCGATTACAAAATGGTGGATTCATCCTGAGCCTCCGCTTGATAGGTCTTTTCTCGATGCACCAGATCGCCAAAAATTAACATTTCTAAAGTATCGGCATGTAATCTAGGGGTCTCTCCAGGTTGGTCAATGAGCCAATCATAGATATCAATCAGGCTTTTCATATTGATCATTTTGCATCCCCCTTAATCGAGTTAAAGAATCATTAAAAATGAAAGAAGATGGACGGGAGTCTTTTAACTCCAACGGTGATTTCCTTTCGGGACCGCCGCCGTTCTACCACTGAACTACGTCCATCTTAGAGGGTGTGAATTAGATGTTTTCGTCGCGCTAACGAAAAGCTTCCGATTTATTTCCCTCCAACATAAACCGAACGACACATCACGCTCCACAACTTCTTTATAAAGACATTCTTATTTTCTTTTTTGACTCGAGTCAATTTTTGATGGGTTTTTAAAAGTTCAATATTTGAAAGGCTTTAAAACGCCTTTAATGTTAAAGGCTATATAGATAATAGGGTCTTTTCTTTTAATTTAGTCAGAGAGCTACTGGGAGATGTTCTGGTCGTAGAATGACCGCATAGGGTGTGTATTTGCACACAGTGTCACATATTTCATAAGGGGGTAGTAGATGCGTCAGTACTTTATTCTTGTAATGGCAATTTTCACTTTGGCCTTGTCTGGGTGTGGGTATAACCAAATTCAATCTCAGGATGAGCAAGTTACCTCTGCTTGGTCTGAGGTATTAAATCAATATCAGCGTAGGGCGGATTTGATTCCAAATTTGGTGAGTACTGTAAAAGGTGAGGCCAAGTTTGAACAGGACACCTTAACTAAAGTAGTGGAGGCTAGAGCAAAGGCAACATCTATTCAAGCTACGCCTGAACTCATTAATGATCCTGCAGCTTTTCAGAAATTCCAACAAGCTCAGGGTCAGTTAACCTCTGCTCTATCAAGATTGTTGGTGGTGTCTGAGAATTATCCAAGCCTAAGAGCTAACCAAGGCTTCTTAGATTTACAGGCTCAGCTAGAGGGTACGGAGAATCGTATTACAGTTGCCCGTAACCGTTATATCAAGTCTGTTCAAGAGTACAACGTCACGATTCGTTCATTTCCTTCAAATTTAACCGCCATGGTATTTGGCTATAAAACTAAAGCCAACTTTACTGTTGACAATGAAAAAGAACTGGCTACGCCACCTAGCGTTTCATTTGATACGCCTGCAGCCAAGTAAGCGGTATGAAGATATTTGGTTCTAGGCAGGTGTCATAGTGAAGCGCTGGTTGTTTTTGCTATTCCTTGCACTTGGCTTCCTGCTGGGTCTTTCTCAAGTAGTGAGGGCCCAGCAGGCTATTCCAACCTTAACTGCCAGGGTGATTGATCAAACTGGCACTCTCAGTGCCAGTGAGATTGCCTCCTTAGATCAAACCTTAAGTCAATTTGAAGCTCGGAAGGGTAGTCAGGTGGTGGTGCTGATTATTCCAACAACGGCTCCAGAGTCTATTGAGCAATACGGCATTCGGCTTGGTGATCAATGGAAAATCGGCCGCAAAAAAGTGGATGATGGAGCAGTTCTCATAATTGCAAAAAACGACAGGGCCCTTCGCATTGAAGTGGGGTACGGTTTAGAAGGTGTATTAACCGATGTCACGAGTAAGCGCATCATTGATCAAGTCATAGTGCCACGCTTTAAGCAACAGGATTTTTATGGCGGCATTGTTGCTGGGGTGAATGCGGTAATGACTGTAATTGATGGCGAAGCGTTGCCCCCGCCAATGCATACGCCGTCTAACGATAATCACGCTCAGCCTGATTTTGGATCTTTCTTTCCTGTGATTTTGATTGTTGCTTTGATTCTTGGTGGCATCTTAAGGTCCATGTTGGGAAGATTGCCTGGCTCATTAGTCACTGGAGGATTTGTTGCAGTGATGGCTTGGTTTATTTTCGGGGCTATCTCGATGGCTTTGATGGCGGGGATCGTTGCTTTAGTTGTTGCTTTAACCGGAATTGGCTTTGGTGGTCGTGGTTTTGGCGGCTATAGCAGCGGTGGTGGCGGAGGTGGTGGTTTTAGTGGCGGTGGCGGTGGTTTTGGTGGCGGCGGCTCTTCGGGGAGATGGTAGCCATGAAAATCAGTCGTTTAATAAAGCATTTGATTTCCCATGGTCGTAAGGTAGGTTCGCACTTCTCATCAAAAGACCTTGAGGTAATTGCTAAGGCTATTTCGCAAAGTGAGGGGCAGCATACTGGTCAAATTTGCTTTGCCGTTGAGGGGGCAATGGATGTTCCTGCGCTACTAAAGAACCAGAGCCCAAGAGCACGTGCTATCGAGGTCTTCTCCCGATTAAAGATATGGGATACCGAACACAATAATGGCGTACTGATTTACGTCTTGATCGCGGATCATGCGGTTGAAATTATTTCTGATAGAGGAATCAACAAAAGTGTGGGTCCAAATGAGTGGCAAGCGGTTTGCCAGGGTATAGAGTCAAAATTTGCCAAGGGAAATTATCAGCAAGGCGTTTTGTCCGCTATTGATAGACTAACTCAAGTATTGCATCAGCACTTTCCGCGGACTCATCCATCCCCCAACGAAATTTCTGATAATCCCGTCCTATTGAGTTAAATTAGGCGCAAAATAATCAGGTGTAAATGTTAGGTGTATCGCTTTGAGAGAAAGGGTCATTATGGAAAAGCCATTTCATCGTTTTACAGAATTGTTTGTCCAGCTGGGTTTACCTTCCGAGCCTGAAAGTATTCAAGTTTTCTTAGAAGAGCATAGGCCTTTGCATAAAGCCATACCTCTGGAAGATGCGCCTTTCTGGTCAATTTCTCAGGCAACTCTACTACGTGAACAGATCATCTTGGATGCTGATTGGGCGGAGATTGTGGATCAGTTAAATAAAGACTTGCGCTAAATATGTTCGGTGGGCATTGCAGCTGTAAGGTTCGGTGGACATTCTTAAGGGTTTCTACTGGGCTATGAAAAAGAATAGTGCACCAGAGACGCTGGCAACCAAGTTTTTACGTGAACATAAAATCTCATTCTCAAATCATTTGTATGAGTATGAGGAGCATGGCGGAACTAAAACCTCTTCTCGGGAGCTTGAAGTACCCGAGCATGCGGTAGTAAAAACTCTAGTAATGCAAGATGAGTTAGCTAAACCTCTCATCGTTCTAATGCATGGAGATTGCAAGGTCTCTACTAAGGACTTAGCAAGGCAAATAGGCTGCAAAAAGATTGAGCCGTGCCAGCCTGATATTGCTCAAAAACATTCGGGCTATCTTGTTGGCGGTACAAGCCCCTTTGGTACTAAAAAGGCAATGCCAGTGTATCTTGAGAAAAGCATACTGGATCTACCTATAATCTATATCAACGGTGGGAGACGAGGCTACCTAGTTGGCATGGAGCCATCCTGCCTGATTGCTTCTCTTGATCCAAAAATTGTAGAGGTAGCAATGGTGTAATAGGTTTCGTGGGGTAATAAAAGCTGCTGAATCGATTTTCCCATTACCCGTAAAAGAGAATATATGAAAAAAAGATTAATGAACTTACTGGTATTGCTTTTTGCTTTACTGGCAATCATCTTTATGATTTATGGCGATAGTAGTGGCGTAGGTTCATTGGTCTTTCTTTTTTTAATTACCTGTGTATTTGGTGCAAATTATGTATTATTTGGCGAAGCAACACTTTGGCATAGTGATATTGATGGCTAATCGATCGGATTAGTTCATTACAGTTAATATATTGATATGAACACCAATACAATCCATTTCGAAATATTATTAAAAGAATCTATTTTTGGGCTCTGCGTAATGGGTGCTGTAGCGATTTTCAATATCTACAGTTTTGCCTGGATATCGCTAACTTATGGTCGAATATTGCGGGAAGCCACTTATCATGGGAAGCACTATGAAATGCTCCGATATGTTGCATTCATTTTGCTCTTGGTAATTGCTATGCTCGTATCGCTCTCGATATGGGTTTTTGCTTTGACTTATTTTGAGTTTGTATCTGACTGGGTTCCGGCACTCTTATTTGCCGCGAGTTATTTCACTTCTGTAGGTAATTTCACGCTGGACCTTCCTACAGGCTGGCGTCTCATTCCATCAATCATCGCATTCTCTGGCCTTTTTGGGTTTGCTTGGGCGACTGCTTCATCTATAGGGATGGCTCATAATCTATCTGTCTATCTAGAAAAAAATAAATAGATCTAAAGGCTGAAACCCGAGTTAGGAATAGCTGGGGGGTTTTATTTTTTGACCGACATCTTATGGGTTGCCTGACCAATAATTTTGAGCGAGAAGAATGAATTCAGGTTCCGGTTCAGAATCTATGCCTGCCCTTTAGATACCTAAAATCCCATTATTTCTCATGCTAGACTCGGACATACTTTATTTTTAAGAGTTCTTTTATCCACAAGAGTTGAGATGAAAAAGATAATTTCCCTGGTTGTATTTTTTAGCGCCTTTACTTTAAATGTCTATGCTGCTGTCGATAAGCCTATCGTACAAGTAGAAAATGGGCGCCTTCAAGGCGCTATTGAATACAACATGCAGGCCTTCAAAAATATTCCCTATGCAGCTCCTCCTGTTGGCGATCTAAGGTGGAGACCTCCACAACCAGCATTGGCATGGAGTGGAACGCGTGATGCCAGTCAGTTTGGAGACTCTTGCCCTCAGCCCTTGATTAAAAATTTAAGTTCTGGCCTCGCTCTTCCTGGTAATGAAGATTGCCTTAAGCTTAACGTGTATACCCCTCCAACCTCTGGCAAAAAGTTACCAGTAATGGTCTGGTTTCATGGAGGAGGTTTATTTGTAGATGGGGCTAGAGATCCACAGTTCACCCCAATCAATTTGGTTAAAAACGGCGTAATCGTTGTTACGGTTGATTATCGTTTGGGATCGTTAGGATTTTTTGCGCCGAAGGAGTTAATTGAGGAAGCAAAAGCTAAAGGGGAGCCAGTTGGTAACTATGGCACTATGGATCAAATCGCCTCGCTTAAATGGGTAAAAAACAATATCCAAGCATTCGGCGGAGATCCGGATAACGTAACTATTTTCGGGCAGTCAGCTGGTGGGCGTAGCGTGACTTGGCTCATGGTTTCAGATGCAGCCAAAGGGTTATTTCATAAAGCAATTGCTGAAAGTGCGCAACAGAGCCCGCTTCGTGGGATGACTGATAAGAGGTTTGGGTTGACGCCCGAGGTAGATGTCGATGCGAAATATATGGCTGCTATTGGCGCGAAATCTTTAGCAGAATTAAGAAATTTGCCGGTGCAAAAGCTCGTGCTCAATGGTGCGGCATTTTATGCTGGAGAGTTTGGCGGTCCATTTGTAGATGGCCAGATTTTGAAAGGTGACCCAATTCCCTTATTTGCAGCTGGAAAGCAAGCTAAAGTGCCTTTTATGGTTGGCACGAATTCCTTTGATTCTGACTTTATGTTGCCAGGAGAACCTTCGTTAGAGGTATTCCTTAGGCAGGTTCATGAAAATCCAAAAATTATTGATCAGCTGTACTCGGATGTTAAAGATAAATGTATTTTGAATTCTTTTGTCATACAGGATCTTCTATACAGAGCGAGTACAAAACTATTGGCTAATAGCATGAATGGTGTAGCACCAGGCTATGCCTATTATTTTGATTATTTAACCAAAAACATTCGCCCCGCCTTTCCTGGGGCGCCGCATACTTTTGAAATTACGTATGTTTTCGGAAGTTTGGGGTTGATGCCTCAAGCTCCTAAGCATGTTGAGTCGGGCGTGGATCAATGCGCCAGAATTGAAAAAGATATCGCAGACTTCAAACAGCGGCATGTATGGCCAAAAGATTGGTATCCCATTGTGGATAAAAATAGCCCACAAGATCAAGCAATGACTGAAAAGATGTCCTCTAGTTGGGCAGCGTTTGCAAAGACTGGTAACCCTAATGTAACTGGTCAAGCCAACTGGCCTATTTACAATCTGAATGCCGATGTCATGAGAAATTTTTCTTATGATAAGGAAACGATAACAGGCTTGTTTAAAGATCGAGTCGCTTATCAAGCGCTTCACCTGAGAGAGATCTATGTTGCTGAAGATGTGAAAGATAAGTTTTGATTGCTAATGTATGAGTATGTTTGGTTAATCTCCTTATTTATCTCATCAAATTCTAGAGTCAACGATTGTTAGTAATGGACCTGCTTTATTGAACTTCATAGACAGGTGAAAATCCACCGCCTAAGGTTCTTAGGTTGGTAGTTTGCCCTTGGTAGGTTCTGGTAGCGCATAGCAGCGACTCTCCTTCAAACGCATAATCTCTGATATCGACCTTGAGATCTATATCAGCGCCATCTATAACAACTGTCCTCCTGCTGGGTGGAATGACTTGTTGGGCAACATAGCTTTTGCCTTTAATCTCATTCCAAACGCTCTTCGTCATTTTGTCGCCTCGATAGACGGCGCGACCCCCAAAACCTTGGGTAGGCTTGAAAAAATACTGTTTACGGTTTTCCCAAAGGTCCTCTTCATTCTCGGGGCTGACTTCAATGGTTTTAGGTATGTGCGCAAGCAAGATCGATCTGGTTTGGGCGTCAACACCTAGGGTGACGAGCTGATCTTCATTGCTTAGAATGCAAAGATTTAGCTTATTGGCAAATATGGCATGCTGAAAAGGGTTGGGGGTAATTGCCACCAAATCTTGAAGATAGGCTTCTCGTAGGGTTTGGTATGAGGAAGATTCAAAATAAAAGTCAGTAGTGCGGTTATAAATTAAATCGATTGCTACATCTTCAATGTAGACTTTTCCATTGATGATTTTAAGTTCATCTGGTGCCGCAATGATGGTATGTATATTTTTGCTTTTAAACAGGGCCTTAAAGAGTAGAAACTCCGGATACAAAAACTGATCTTTAGGACTTTCATCAATAATTGCAACAGTGCTCAGAATGGCATTTTGCGAATTATTAAAACGTCGCCACTCTTTGTCAAACATATCGATAAATTTTTCATAGATCTCGTAGGGAACATTTCTTTGGGCTAAGTTTTCCAGTACGGGGACGCAGCAATTTTTTGAGGCACCAATCTCTAAGGCGCAGATCATGGCACCCCCAGCATTGGTATTGATCTCGATTAACTGCGGGCCATTTTCTCCAAGGTGAAAATCAAATCCATAAAGCACACCGCTAGTACGCTGTTGATGATGGGCGATAGAAGGGGCATTTTGAAGTACGGCCTCTTGAAACTTAGCCATGCCACAGACTTTGAATAGCGCTTTAACAAGCAGTTTCATTTGGTCTGTAGAGGTTACTGATATAAATACCCCGTTTTTTGAGAGCATTGCGCCAACTTTTTCAGCAACCTGGTCTGCAAGCCCTAGGTCGTGAATAAGGTGATGAACCTCGGAGTGGAGTTTTACTTCATCAACACTAATACATTGGCATTGAGTGTTCAGTTTGGTGGTTTTTTGTTCCATTTTTCCTTCTCGTTGGCGTTCATTTGCCAGGGGTGATGCTTCTATTATCTACGCCCCGTATTGTTATTTGATCTGAATCAATTTTTTAACCTATGGGAGCGTTGCAAGGCCGCCTTTATCGCCTTGCGAACTATTCCAATAGGGCTAGAATGAACTTGTGGGTATAGATTCTGATGTCATCATTAATGATGGGGTGAGTAAGGTAATTTATGTGGAATGTTTTAAAGAGATTATTTAAAAACCCCGAGTCTTCTGGGTTTCGCGAAGCGTTTGATCAGTCCATAGATGCGATCATAGAGGTGAATCCAGGTGGAGATGTGATTTTCTTCAATAACTCTGCCCAGAAGTTGTGGGGATATTCTCAGGATGAAATTTTTGGTAAAAATATTGCCATTTTGTTTGAGGGTGTTCAAGATACCTTTATCTCCAATCAACTGGATATGTGGAAAAACTCTATTCAAGAAATGAAAATCTTGCGTAAGGGCGGTGATATTTCTTTGGGAAGCATGTCTTTGTCAAAGATTACCCTTGGGGGAGGGTTTGTCTATAGCGCAATCGTTCGAGATGCTACCGAGATTCAGGAAGAGCGCGAAAGATATGTTCAGATTTTGGGGCAGGCTGTTGATGCGGTGGTCTCTATTGATGAGAACAATTGCGTCACTTTTTATAATGCCGCTGCAGAACACTTATTTGGATATAGTCGCGATGAGGTGATGGGTCAGAATGTCAAAATGCTAGTGCCAGCAGATATTCAGCCTAATCACGACAAATACATCAACGCCAATCGGACTACAGGTGTTAATAAGATTGTGGGTAAAACCCGTGAGGTCGAAATTACCCGTAAAGATGGAACCAAGATCTGGGGCCAGCTATCAGTGTCTAAGTTAAGGCTAGGCAATAAGATAATCTACACCGGCTTTATGAAAGACATTACCCCAGAGCGTAAGGCATTTGAAATGCTCAAACAGACGCTAGAGCAGGCTATTGATGCTGTAGTCACTATTGATGAGAATAACTGCGTTACCTTCTTCAATGTGGCTGCAGAGCATCTATTTGGCTTTAGTCGGGATGAGGTATTGGGTCATAACGTTAAGATGCTTGTACCGCTGGATATTCAGCCTCATCACGACAAATACATCAACGCCAATCGGACTACAGGTGTTAATAAGATTGTGGGTAAAACCCGTGAGGTCGAAATTACCCGTAAAGATGGAACCAAAATATTCGGACAGTTATCCGTATCCAAGATCTACTTAAATGACAAGATGATTTATACGGGGTTTCTGAAAAATACCAATCAGGAGCATCTGAACCGTACGAATACCAATCTAGCAATGGATGAGGTCTTAAATTCCGGAAACCAAATTAGTCAGATTGCTACAGTCCTTAATGATATCGCCGCTCAAACTAAATTGCTCTCACTCAATATTGCGATTGAAGCAGCTAATGCTGGGGAGTCTGCTCGTGGTATTGCTGTACTGGCAGCTGAGTTTCAGAAACTATCGGAGATTTCTACGGCATCAGCTGGAAAGATTGAGGAGTTAATTAGCGATACGAAAACCCGCATCACTAATCTTGATAAATCCTTCAGGCATCTTGAGTAAGGGTGTTTGTAGCGAGATGCTCGCTATTTCATTCAATATGTCCGATAAACAGATGTATTAATAGTGTAATTAAGTAGATAAAGTCTTCATGCCGACATCGATTCCTAAAATTCGCAATCAATACCTTTCATTGTTTTTAGTACTTTCAGTGCTACTGGGAATAGGAGCTACTTTTACCCTTTATGAAAGCTATGCTTTTTATCGGGAGAGTCAAAAGGATGAGTTAGTACATGAAGCTTATGTGTCAAACGCTATGCTTGAGGCAGTACTCAGTGATGCCTCGAAGATTATCGACGTTTCACAACCAAAGATCGAGCAGGCAATTAACAGTGGCACCTTGACAAATGAAGGAGCCTATCAAATATTAAATGGTAGTCATACCGCTTTTAATTCGTATATTACGAATACAGTATTTCGATTAACTGTCTATGCCGATGAAAATGGAGTTGTTAAAGCAACTAATATGGGGGTAGAAAAAGAAACTCTAAATGTATCCGATAGACTTTATTTCAAAACACTCAAGAGTAATCCTAAGCTTACCTATGCGATTGGTGATTTAGTTTCCGCTAAAACAACTGGCATATTGGCATTTCATATTGCCGCCCCAATCATCGACAATTCTGGAAAATTTCGCGGGGTAATCATACAGCAGGTAGCCGCTGACGATTTGGCGAGTAGCCTCTCAAAATCCCTAAAGTCTTTAACTGATACGCAAATTTTAGTAAATTTAGAAGGCGGTAATATCGCATTTGCCTACCCCAAACCAAAAGACCATGAAGAGAGTGATTTTCGTTTTTGCTTAGTAATCAATGAGCGGGTTCGTGCCGACGGAAAAGACTCTGGAATTTTAGAAATTTCAGCCTCCAAAGGGTTTCCTGAAGCTTCATATGTGGCCTATGCGACCTCAAAAAAGTATGGGCTTATTACTTCGGCCTCCATCCCCGTAGAAAGGGTGGTGAGTAATTTCTATAAAAGTAATTTTTCACTCGTAGTCACGATTGCCTTATCTTTTGTCATTCTTGCGTTTGTATTCTGGCGTTTTTATCACAAAGCCTTGGTGATATCTGATTCATTAATGCTTTCGCTTACCGATCCTTTAACCGGTATACAAAATCGTCGCGCATTGGATGCAGAGTTTCCTAAGTTTTGGAAGGACTCATTGCGCTCAAGACAGCCCATCAGCGCTCTATTTATTGACATTGATTTCTTCAAGATATTCAATGATAAATATGGCCATGATTGTGGAGATATAGCCCTCGTTGCGGTAGCTAAAGCCATTCAAAAATGCATCACTCGTCCCTTGGATTTTTGCTGTCGTTGGGGCGGGGAGGAGTTTGCTGTTCTCTTGCCGCAAACTAACGAGCGAGGCGCTATATTGCTTGCAAATGAAATTCTTGAAGCGGTGCGTGCAATTCAGCTAGACTTACCCTGTGATAGTCAACCAAAAATTTCTGTCAGTATTGGTGTGGCCAGCATGGTGGTGTCTGAAGATAATAGGCGAGATGATTTGATGGATATGGCTGACAAAGCAATGTATATTGCCAAACAAAGTGGTCGCAATAAATATGTTGTATTTGATAATTCACTTCTTTCATCTGGGTGACGAGAATATTAGAAAGCTCCTATGAGTGGTGATAAAAAAACGCGCAATCTAAAGCGTGTTCCCCCTAGTTTGGAGACCTTAACCTGGGGTCTAAACGCATTGATGCATTGTGGAGATGCGCTTTCAAAAGCAAGGTCATCTACAGAGTTAATGCAGGCTATATGTGAAGCGATAACCAAGCAAGAAAACTATCCATTGGCATGGATTGGTTTTGCTAACAAAGACCTAGAGAAAACTATTGAGGTAATGGGTTTAAGTGGGACTGCATCTGCTTACGCGCGAGGAATTATTGTTAGCTGGTCCGAAAATAAGTTAAATGGGCAAGGGCCTATTGGTCGATGCATTCGCACAAAACAAGCTTGCTTTATATCTGATACTGAAACTGATCCCAATTTTGAACCTTGGAGGCAGCGGGCAAGTGATTATGGAATACGTTCAGTTTTAGCGGTTCCAATTGTTAAGGGTAATGAAGTTATTGGCGCATTAAGTATCTATGCCTCCACTGCTAAAGCGTTTACGGATTTAGAGGTTCATATTTTTTCAAATTTAGCCGCAGAACTCGGGTTTGGCCTTAATGTATTCGAGAAGCAGGAGGCCTTAAATGCAGAGTATCTTAAGCAGAAAATTCAAGATGATAAGTTGCGTAAGTCGCTTACCAGTATCGTTGAGGTAATGTCAAAAACAATGGAGCTCAGGGATCCTTATACCTCTGGGCATCAGAAAAATGTAGCAACTATTGCCTGCGCCATTGCTAAACGGTTGGCTTGGGAAGAAGATAAAATTTATGGATTGCGTTTGGCAGCCATGGTTCATGACATTGGAAAAATTGGCGTTCCTTCCGAAATTCTCACTAAACCCTCTGGTCTGACGGAGTTTGAGGGTAAGCTCCTACAGGAGCATCCAGAAAATGGCTACCATCTCCTTAAAGATATCGAGTTCCCCTGGCCGATTGCTGAAATAGTGCGGCAACATCACGAACGTCTTGATGGTTCTGGCTACCCAAAAGGTTTAACGGGTGACCAGATTCTGTTGGAGGCGCAGGTTATTGCTGTTGCTGACACTATCGAAGCAATGTATTCTCATCGCCCCTATAGGGCTGGCTTAGGATTACCTGCAGCACTCAAGGTGATTAAAGAGGGTTCGGGCACTAAATATGACGCAGCAATAGCAAAGGTTGCCCTAGAGCTCTTTCGAGGAAAAGAGGTTATTGCTCTAGATAATTAGTTGCTCACTTCCTAGAGTCTTATGACAAATGCATCTCAATAGATAATCTTGGAATTTAGTAAATCTCTAAATTCATTTGCGGGTATGGGCCGTGAAAAGAGATATCCTTGCCCCTCTTCGCAATGATGATTTGCCAAAAATTGACGTTGCTCATCATCCTCAATACCTTCGGCAACAATTAAGAAATTCAATTCTTTTGCCATCGCAATGATTGCGCTAGTAATAACTGCGGCATGCCGATCTTTGGTGATACCTTGTACAAATGAGATGTCAATTTTTAAGATATCAATCGGAAATTTTTCTAAATAAGCCAGGGAAGAGTATCCCGTTCCAAAGTCATCAATGGCAATCAATATGCCAAGGTCACGAATTTGATTTAACAAATTTGCTGATCTGACTGGGTTTTGCATTGCCGCTGATTCAGTGAGCTCTACTTCCAAATACTCGGCTGGTAACCGACTTTTCTCTAGCGACTGCTTGAGGATGGTAACAATTTGATCATCTAGAAACTGTTCTGCAACTAAGTTGACGGAGATGGGCACAATCTCTATGCCGCCGTCTAACCATTGCTTTTGTTGACTGCATACTTCCTCTAAAGCCCAGTTGGTCATTGGTCCAATCAGGCCAATCTCCTCAGCTAGAGGGATAAAGTCTTTAGGGGGAACGATGCCTTTGACAGGATCGCGCCATCTCATTAGGGCCTCTGCGCCAGTTATTTTTCCACTCTTAAGGTCGATCCGCGGCTGAAAGAACATTTCCATTTGCCCATTGGCAAAGGCGGAGCGTAATTCACTCTCTTTGCGGACGAGATTTTCAACCTGGGCGTTAATTTCCGAAGAAGCCAAAACAATCGCTTTTTTACCACTCTGTTTTGCTTTAAAAAGCGCAGCCTCGGCGGACTGTAAAAGTGATGCGGCATCTTGGGCATCTTTTGGATAAATACTTACTCCAATACAAGGCTCAAAAGCCAGCAAGGAGCCTTCCCATTCGAAGGGGTTATGAGTAGCCTTGGAGATGCGCGGCAGTAAATCTGTGATGGGGCTTGGATCCATCGATCCATCGACCAAAAAAATAAAATCTTGGTTATGAATTCTGGCAACCATGCTAGCTTTAGGCTGAATGCTGCGAAGGCGTTGAGCAAGCTCCATTTGTATGGCATCTGCTGCTGCATGACCTAAGCTTGCAGTAATTGTATTGATCCGACTTAATTCAATGGCGAGAAGCGTAATGGCGCCACCTTTTCGATCTGCTACATGAATCGCTTGCGCAATCGCATCCAACAAAAGGGCTTTGCTAGGTAAATCGGTCAGCAGGTCATGAGTGGACTTGTGCTCCATTTCCCATTCGATTTTTCTTGCGCGATTGATCGCTGAAATATCTCGGAAAATACAATTTAATAGCTTTTGGCCATCTAGCTCTACCTGTTGAGTGCGAACATCGATATCTAAGGAAGAGCCATCTCGATTTAATAGCTGGGTAGCAAAACTTGACTGTGCATAGATCATGGCTTGATTAAGATGCTCAAGCAAAGTGCTTTTCTCACTTTCAACTGCCATATCCAAGAGTGAAATATTTTTAAACTCATCTCGCAAAAAACCAAGTTGTCCACATGCGACATCATTAAATTCCAAGAACTTCCAGGACTCAGGGTTAAGGAGTCCGACACCCTCTGGCATTAAATTGAAGAGCGTGCGATATCTGGTTTCTGCGTTGCGAGCACGTTTCTCTTCTTCAAACAGAGCAGCAGTTCTTTGAATGACTTTGTTCTCGAGTTGCTGGTTTAGTGAGTGCAGATCCTCCTCAAGTTTGCGAAGTAGGTGATTTTGGTACGAAGCATTGTCATAAGTTGACACCAGCATTTGCAAAATCTGCTCTCTACTGGCCTTAACGGTGTAGTGAGTTTGATTAATTTCTACATCAAGTGGTGTCGCTACTTGTTGGAGTGCTTCATCGGATATTCCGCCCTGGGGAGCATTGAGCAAACGATGTACTTGAATCATTAAACGGTCATTGTCATAGGGCTTGGTAAGGTAGGCCTCGGCGCCAGCATTGAGGCCGCGAATGACATCGACAGGGTCTGATAATGCCGTTAAAAGAATGACGGGAATGGATTGCAGTTGTGGGCTGGCCTTGATGCGTTCACACATTTGATAGCCGTCAAGCACGGGCATTTGCACATCGCTAATCACCAAATCCGGGTGATGGGCTTGAAGTGCCAGAAGTCCGGCTTCCCCATCCTTAGCAACTTCGCATTTATAGCCATTGCTCACAAGAAAGCGACGTAGCAACTCAGCCTGTATGGGGCTGTCTTCAACAATCAAAATTGTGATCTGATTTAGCTCTTTTTCCATATCATTAAAGGATAAACCTATCTTAGGAGAGCGCCTTCAAAGTTTCGATTAGATTGCATTCTTCCCAAGAAAATTGCTGATCTGTTCGCCCAAAATGACCGTATTTAGCCGTTTGTCTATAGATAGGTTTTAATAAATTCAATGTCTGAATGATGCTTCTTGGGCGCCAGTCAAAGATTTCGAGAACGATTTTCTCTAGCTTGGAGTCAGCCATCTTGCCACTGCCAAAGGTGTTGATCATGAATGAGGTGGGTTTGGCTACCCCGATGGAATAGGAGACCTGCAATAAGCATTTACGAGCGAGGCCGGCAGCGACGATATTTTTGGCGATATAACGAGCGGCATAGGCCCCTGAGCGATCTACTTTGGAGGGGTCTTTGCCAGAAAAAGCACCGCCACCATGTGGTGCGGACGATCCATAGGTATCCACCATCAATTTCTTGCCGGTTAGCCCAGTATCACCCTTGGGGCCTCCCGTCACAAATCGACCTGTAGGATTTACTAAGTAGCGAATGTTTCCGCTGGAAAAGTGAGGAGGAAGAATGGGTTTTATGATTTGCTCAATCACCGCTTCACGTAAGGTATTTATATTAATATCTGGGGAGTGTTGTGTGGATAGGATGATGGTGTCAATGGCTATTGGCGTATCACCCTCATAGCGCATGGTGACTTGGGATTTGCCATCAGGCCCTAACCAGTTGAAATTACCGCTTCGACGTAATTTGGCTTGTTGTTGAACAAGTTGATGGGCGATACTAATCGGTGCTGGCATGAGTTGCGGGGTTTCAGTGACTGCATAGCCAAACATCATTCCTTGATCCCCGGCACCTTGATCTAATGGGTCATCTAGAGCTTGATCAATACCTTGCGCAATGTCAGGGCTCTGACTCTCAAAAGCCAAGAGAACGCTACAGCCTCTGTAATCCATGCCTAGATCGCTACTGTCATAACCAATCTCTTTAAGTGTATTTCTGGTGATAAGGGGGTAGTCTACGATAGCCTTAGTAGTAATTTGACCGGTTAAAAAAACGAGTCCTGTATTACACACGGTGTTGGCGGCAACCCTGCTGGCGGGATCTTGCTCCAATAGCGCATCTAGGATGGCATCCGATATCTGGTCTGCTACTTTATCTGGATGACCTTCAGTGACTGATTCAGAGGTGAACAGGTGTGTATCAGTCATATTGATTTTTATCGAATTTAGCAGTCTTGTTTGTTACTATAACTCTAGAAGGTTTAGGTGTTAAGCACTGAGAGACTTTCATAAAATATACGAAGCTCCATGAATAATTTTTTATCAGATGAACTGATCCAAAAAATTCGCGAAGTAACTGGTTTGCGGATAACGGAATTTGATTATGAAAAATTAACCGCTTGGATTCATGCGCGCATTAAAGTACTAGGATTGCTTGACTTTGCCGCCTATCAAGCTTACCTCGGTGGAATAGCGGATCTTTCTCAGGATTGCCAAAGGTTAAGTGACTTGCTCACTACTGGCGAAACTTTCTTCATGCGTGATCCAGGTCAGATGGAATTGATTCGTCGCGTCATTCTTCCGGAAATCATTAATAAAAAGCGTTTGCAGAAACACCTGCGTATATGGGTGCCCGCTTGCGCTACTGGCGAAGAGCTCTATTCCTTAGTGATTCTGCTAGAGGGGTTAATTCCGGATTCTCAGTATTGGGATGTCGATATTGTCGGAAGTGATATTAATCCTGTATTTATCGAAAACGCCAAAGTTGCTTCCTATAAGGAATGGTCATTTAGGGGGTGTAGCAATCACTTTAGAAATACTTATTTTCAGAAAGAGGGCGACTCTTGGAGGTTAAGCCCTTCCATTCGTTCGCGTGCGCGTTTTTTAGTGCTCGATCTTGTTAATGCAAATTTGCCAGACCATTCAAAAAACATCGTAGAGGTGGATTTCATTCTCTGTAGGAACCTATTTATTTATATGAATATGGATGCGATTAATGCTATTACTGAGAAACTCTCCGCATGCCTCACGAAAGGCGGGATCTTAATGACTGCCCATGGGGAGTTGCATGCCTATAGGCAAAGTGGCTTACAGGTCAAAATCTATCCAGAATCTCTGGTTTACCAAAAAATAGGGAACACAGCCTTCTTAGGGTCGGTGGCGGATATGATGCCTACGGCAACTCCATTTGTGTCCCCTCGGGCATATAAGCCTGCTGATGTTTTTTCTACTCCCTTAAACCCTACAGGCCCCATTAAATCAGAAATAGGGTCAGAGGCATCTTTAGCTCCAATAGAGTCCATAGCGCCGCCTCCTGAGAAATCCAGCGATCAACTTTATACATTGGCTTGGAAATATGCGGATCAAGCAAAATTTAAAGAGGCGATTGACCTTTATGAAAAGCTTTCATCAATAGATCCAATGCAGGCGCAGTTACATTACTTGCACGCAGTCATTTCCATGGAGATGGGTGATATTGAGCGAGCTAAATCAGACCTTAGGAAAGCGCTTTATCTAGACCCAGATTACATTGCGGCCTACTTAGAGTTAATTACGATTCAGATTCAAGAAAATAAGCCGGAAATGGCTTCAAAGTCCTGTGGCCAAGCAATTAAGGCATTGGAAAAAATGGGGCCTCAGGAATCAATACCATGCTTAAAAAACAGTACAGTTTTTGATTTAAAACAATATCTGGCCAATATTCAAGGGAGTTTGACTTCCATACTCAAGTAACCTAAATTGGATAATAAAGTTTATAAAGACTAATATGCGTAGCTTTCTGGTTTTTGAGTCCGACTCAGTCCAATATGCGGTTCCCACCGAGAGTGTGAAAAATGTATTTTGGATGCCAGAATTGTCAGCAATTGAAGCGGCTCCACCCTGGTTTATTGGTCTGATGAATTGGCATGGGGAAATTGTTCATGTTTTAGACTTGGGTTTAAGGTTTAAGCATGTATCACGTGAATATCAGGGTTCGACCAATATTATTTTGGTAAATACTCCGCAGATGCGCTGCGGAATCGTCGCAGACTATGTAAAAGGTCTAATTAATGTGTCTGACGAATCTGTTGTGGAGCGTGACTTGGTTATTCCACCTGACTTTAGATCAGATTATTCCAAGTTGATTTCTGGGGAGGTAAAGTATGGTGATGAAATTATTTTATTGCTCAATTTACCTGCTTTATTAACGGTCGAAGTAGGTCTGGAATTGCCGTCCAATCCTGAGGCTGATATTCCTAAAGTACCTTCACAAAGCGCTAAGCGAAATGAAGAGGTCTTCCGGGTAAGAATGCATCAATTGGCAATGCCGATTGAGGATGGACAGGAGGTATCTAAGCAAGCTTTTGCTCTAATTACCATCGGGGGTATTAAATACGCGATTGAGGCTCAGTATATTTTAGAGTTTTCTCATTTAAAGCAGTGCACACCTTTACCGTGCTGCCCTCCATATATCTTAGGAGCAATCAATCTTCGCGGTGAAATTCTGTCGGTAATTGATATGACATCTTTATTACGAATTCAGAATATGACGGATAAGCGAGATGTTGTGATACTAGAGTTTGAAACTAAAAAAATGGCCTTGGCAGTGGAGAGGGTTGAAAATTTTAGATATTTTGATCGCTCGCTCATTACTGAGTTGCAAGACGTCGAAGAACATCATGCGCAGTGTAAGGCTTTACTTAGGCTAGATCATGGTGTTGCAGGCATATTGGATATAGAGGCAGTGTTGATTGGTAATTTACTCGAAGTTGATGAACGAATTTAAGGTTTTGAATTAAGGAAACATATTTTGAATCAATTATCCCTGCGCTGGAAAATGATATTAAGTTATCTGATCCCTTTGTTGGTATTACTTGTGATCGTAGGCATAAACCAGGTCAAAATGCATTCCGCGATTGAGAAAACCAATGCATTAAATACAACATCCTATCTCACGCCAGATATCTTAAAGATTAACGAAAATATTACCCGCATGCAAAGGGCTTCTTACGCCTATATATTGGTGGGCTTAAGCCCAGGCCAGGATAGCAATTACCCTAAAAAGAGTTATCAAGAGGCGATCCAAAATATTGATGATTTATTTGAAAGACTGGATAAAGGCACTTATTCTCCCGAATTGATGGCCGATCTCAGTAACTTAAAAAATGTTTATGCATCTACCAAAGAGATCAATGGGCAATTCATTAAGTTAGTTGATGATGGTAAGGCCAAGGAAGCTGCTGAATTATTTAGATCTGGAAGTAGCCTTCAAACTGTCCGTGCTAGCGATAACCTTGCTGATGATGCTGCTAAATTCAATTTGGAAAGCAGGGATCAATATCGTGATCTGATTACTCAAAATATCCAAACCGCTAAAAACATAGTTACCTTTGGAGCGCTCGGAGCCATTATTCTGCTCATTGTTTTTGGCATCCTATCCGCTATATTTCTCAGTCGTGATATTTCGCAAACATCGGCTCAGGTTTCATCAACTGCCGCAGCTATCGCTGCGACCTTATCCCAGCATGAAAAAGCGATAGCTTTGCAGGGGTCATCTGTATCCGAGACTACGAGTACTGTTGAAGAGCTTGTATCCTCTGCTCGCCTATCTTCTGAACAGGCAGATTCAGCAGCGGCTGCAGCTAAGTCTACTCAAGATACAACGGCCAAGGGTTTGGCATTGGTATCTCAAAACCAAATTGACGTCCTCTTTTTAGAGGGGAAGATGGCTGCGATTGCAAAGCAAATTTTGAGCTTGTCGGAGCAGGCGGGCCAAATTGGTAATATTTCTAAATTGGTGGGCGAGTTAGCTGGTGAAACCAATATGCTAGCTTTAAATGCTGCTGTCGAAGCTGCGCGGGCCGGAGAGCATGGCAAAGGATTTGCGGTAGTAGCAAGTGAGATTCGGAAGTTGGCTGATCAAAGCAGGCAGTCTGCGGAAAAGGCCTCCCAAATCGTAACGGAGATTCAGAAATCTACGAATGCCATGGTGATGGTTGCTGAGGATGCTACCAAAATCTCTCATCAGGTCTCTGATGGGGTGGCGCAAACGTCTGTAGCGTTTAAATCTTTAGGTCAGCTATCAGAAGGCGTTTATCAGAATGCTCAACAAGTTCTCTTAAATAGTAAGCAACAGGCTGCTGCTTTAGTACAAATTAATGAGGCTATGCAAAACATCAACAATAGCTCGCGAGAAATGATTGCAGGCACCAACCAGGCTATGACTGGGGTTCAGGCCCTTACAAGGGTGGCGAATCATCTTCGTGAGATGGTTTAAAGTCCGCTATGGCACAGATCCAAGATCTTGAGCTACGCAATCTCTTTCGCATAGAGAGTTCCGAGCATTTGCAAAAATTAGATGCGGGCTTGCTTCAGCTAGAAAAAACCCCTAGCGATCAAGCTTTAATTGCTGAGGTTTTTCGAGAGGCGCATAGCTTAAAAGGCTCAGCTCGCATGCTGGGTTTGATAGATATTCAAGAACTTGCAAATAAAGTGGAGGATATGCTTGGAGAAGCCAGGAGTGGAAAGACGATTGTCAGTGCTGAAATATTAAAGCCCCAGTGGGAAATTCTGGATCGGATCCGGCAAATAGTTTCTGAGGTGGTGGGTGATACAAAAGCTGGTGCCGAATCAATAGAGCCTAAGACTTTCCCTGTTGATAAGGCGCCTATAAGTTTAGCATCCACCTCAGGGGAAGTATCTGACCCAAGTGTTGTGCAACTGCCTGCAGTTGCGGAGATAAAGGGCGCCGACTCTATTGTCTATGGCCGCCAGATTTCCGCGGATTTTCGGATTGATACGCTGCGGGTAGATGCCAAGAAGCTCGATTTTCTATTAACGCAAACTGGTGAGTTGGTGGTGAGTCGTAGTCGTATCTTGAGATGGCAAGATGAATTTAGCCGACTCATGAATCAATTAAATATTAGCAGCATTCCGACTGATGAGTGGATGAAAAGCGCTATAGCAATGCGTACAAAGCTATCGGAAGATGCTAGTCGCCTTAGTGTGATTACTGAAGAGATTGAGGGCGGTATTCGCGGCTTGCGTTTATTGCCTATAGCTACCTTGTTGGAGCAATTTCCGCGTATGGTGCATGATCTGGCGGCCGCAGAAAATAAGCAGGTAGATTTGGTGTTTGAAGGAGAGGCTACTGTAGCTGATAAGCGAATCATTGAAGAAATGAAGGCGCCGCTCATGCATATGCTGCGCAATGCTATCGATCACGGTATTGAGCCTCCAGAGAATCGGGCGGCGGCAGGTAAGGCGCTAAACGGCAAGATACTGGTTAAGGTGAGTCAAGATGCTGATCATGTGCGTATTGATGTCATTGATGATGGTCGTGGTCTGGACTTTGAGGCTATTCGTCAACAAGCTGTTAAACGTCATCTTTTTAGTGAAACTGAAGCCGCTGCTTTGGATGAGGTGCAATTAAAGAACGTGCTGATGACCCCAGGGTTCTCAACCAATAAGATGATTACCGATATTTCTGGCCGTGGTGTTGGCTTGGATGTCGTGCGCTCCGCTGTGGAGCATATGCATGGCACCCTCCAAATGGAATCACGCCCTGGCAAAGGTATGACCTTTAGCCTGTATCTGCCAGTCTCATTGACATCTACACGCGTCACCATTTTGCGCGAGCGGGGGGAGAGTTATGCCATGCCTTGTGAGGCGATATATTTTTCGAAAATACTCAAGCCTGAAGAGCTGATTGCTCGTGAGGATAGGCAGTGTTTTTATCATGGCGATGACATCATCACAATTAATCGCTTGGGATCGATATTAGATCGGCCTTTAAGGTTGATGGATACAAATGTTAGCTCGCTCTGTGTGGTGATTCGGGTGGGCGAGCATAGTTTCGGTGTGATTGTTGATGAATTAGGCCAGGAAGAGGAGATTGTTCTCAAGTTGCCACCACCTCCTATTAAAAGGTTGCGCAATGTTTCTGGTGTGACGATCTTGGATTCTGGTGAGGTATGTGCCGTCCTCAATCCTGCAGATTTGGCTAAGAGCGTTCATCAGGCCCTGCAAAAAATGCAGTCGCCCACGTCTTTGGCAGATCAGGCTCAAGCTAAGACTCATAAGAAATCAATTCTGCTGGTTGAAGATAGCATCGTCACACGCATCCAAGAAAAACGTATTTTGGAAGGGGCTGGCTATGATGTCATTGTGGCTACTGATGGTCTAAATGCCTGGAATATTTTGGCTTCTAGGGAATTTGATGTTGTGGTATCCGACATCATCATGCCAAATATGGATGGATTGGAGTTGACTGCTAAGATAAGGGCCAACAAGAAAATTTCTGATTTACCGATCATTTTAGTGACTTCGTTGGCCTCTGAGGATGATAGACGCAGAGGTTTACAAGCTGGCGCAAATGCCTATATTTCTAAATCGGATTTTGATCAGACGGTATTGCTCGATTCCATTGCTAGACTGATATAGAAAATTAATCATGCTTAACAATGGTGACGCCACCCCCATTCGCGTTCTCTTGGTTGAGGATTCATTGCTACAGCTTCACGTGATTAAAGCGCTTCTTGATGCAGATCCGCATATTGAGGTTGTGGGAACGGCGCCTAATGGCCTGGAGGCCTTAAAGCTGTTACCAGATTTAAAACCCGATGTGATCTGCACTGACTATCACATGCCTGTTATGGATGGTCTAGAGTTTATAGAGCACGCGGTTAATATTTATCCCTGTCCGATTTTGGTGTTGAGTATTTCAGTTCAACCAAACCAAGTTGATAATATTTTTAGAATGCTCTCAGCTGGCGCGATAGATGTGATGCCTAAACCTAAGGCTACTGGAGGTCTTATTGGTAAGGAGGAGGGGGCAAAACTGATTGAGAAGATTCGTATTCTCAACGGGGTTAAATACATCAAAAGGAAATCGGTTCAGCCTTTATCGGTGTTTAATCCTCAGTCAACCTTAAACCGTTTTCTGTCACCTAGAGTAATTGTGATGGGTGCATCTACTGGTGGTCCACAGGCACTAGAGGCAATATTGCCGTATCTAAAACCGAACTTCTCAATACCCATTGTTTGCATTCAGCATATTAGTAGCGGTTTTTTAGATGGCATGCTGGTCTGGTTGCAGGGAATGACTGATCTGGTGATCGAAACTGCGCAAGAGGGGGGTATGCCTATGCCAGGTCATCTTTACTTTCCGCCTGAGGGCAAGCATCTAGTCTTTACTGAAGATGGTACCTTTCGATTGCTGGAACCTCAGGAGGGGGATATTTATTGCCCAAGTATTGACCAATTGTTTTTTTCAGCTGCGAAAACGTTTTCTATGAATGTTGTGGCAGTCATTCTCAGTGGAATGGGCAAAGATGGGGCTGAAGGAATGAAGGCAATTTTTGATGTTGGAGGTGGTACTGTTGCACAAGATGGGGAGTCCAGCATCATCTTTGGCATGCCTTTGGCTGCGATTGACTTGGGCGCCGTCTGTAAAATTGTGCCTGTTTCTCAGATTGCTAGTCTTTTAAATGGATTGCCGAGTACTTCCTATACTACTTTAAGTCTCTTAAATAAATCAATAAAAACAATTACTTAAGGACGTCACTTCAATAAAATTCATTGCCAAATGAGAAATTACATGAGATCTCAACACTCAATACACCAATATTCATAATGCGAGATAATTCTTGGTAACCCAGATTTACATTTAATCTTTATTTGAAAGAAAAAGTATGGAACATACCCTCCCAACATTACCTTACGCTTTAGATGCATTGGCACCATATATCTCTAAAGAAACCTTGGAATTCCATTACGGAAAGCATCACCAGACTTATGTCACTAACTTGAATAATTTAATCAAAGGCACTGACTTTGAGAATTCAAGCTTGGAAGATATCATTAAAGAATCTTCCGGACCTATTTTTAACAATGCGGCTCAAGTATGGAATCACACTTTTTATTGGATGGGATTAAAGCCTAATGGTGGCGGAGCTCCAAAAGGTCCTTTGGCAGAAGCAATCAACGCAAGATGGGGTTCTTTTGAAGCATTCAAAGAGGAATTTGCTAAATGCGCGGTAGGTACATTTGGCTCAGGCTGGGCTTGGTTGGTTAAAAAAGCTGACGGTTCTTTAGAATTGGTTTCTACAAGCAACGCAGCAACTCCTTTAACAACGGCGGGTTCAAAGCCTTTGCTCACTTGTGACGTTTGGGAGCATGCTTATTACATCGACTACCGCAATGCACGTCCTAAGTATTTAGAAAACTTTTGGAATGTTGTGAATTGGGATTTTGCTGAAAAGAATTTTGCTTGATTCTTGATTCAAGATACCTAAGCTATCCAAACCACCTTCGGGTGGTTTTTTATTGTCCAAAAACAAGCGCATAGACATTCAATAGCTGAAGGTATAGGATTTACACATAAGATTTAAAGGAAAAAATCATGAGTCAAATTCATTTAAACGTTCAAGGGATTGATTCCGCTGCGAGTATTGATGTCATCACCAAGGCGCTTGCTCCGCTGGAGGATGTGAAAGATGTCCATGTGGACTGGGAATCGGGTAGGGTTCAGGTCACCAGACCATCTAATAGGTCAGATGATTTGATTCATGCACTGAATAAAGTGGGTTACCTGGCAAGCTTAGATCAGGATGAGTAGGTTGTTTTGTAGAGGGTGGATTCATCCCGACTCTGGAATGTGATGAAAAATGAGCTTTAATCCCTTTGGCATCGGTTTGCAGGCCTTGAGTCTTTTTGGTTCCGCCTTACTAGATCCTAAACAAATACAGGATTTGCAGGAACATCGTTTCAGGCAAATATTGACCCATGCTTATCAGCATTCTCCTTTTTGCCACTTAAAATACCAGCATATTGATTTGGATACTGTTGCACTCATTGATTTGCCGGTAATGCATAAGGCTGAGTTGATGGGGCAATTCAATGAATGGATATGTGATCCCGATATTGCCCTAGATGCTCTTAAGGTATTTATATCTAATCCCGCGAATGTTGGGAGTTTGTATTTAGGAAAATACGTTGTTTGGGAAAGTTCTGGCAGTAGTGGGGCATCAGCAATTTTTATTCAAGATGAAGAGGCAATGGACGTGTATGACGCCCTAGAAAGCGTTCGTCAATCAAAGTCAGAGTTTCTACAGCACGCCTTAGATCCGCTTCTGTTGACAGAGAGAGTGGCTTTAGTAGCTGCTATTAATGGGCATTTTGCAAGTAACATCTCTTTCGAATTAGCAAAATCGATGCGTGGATATTTTGCCAGTCCATTTACATCAATTTCAATATTGGACCCCATCAAGAAAGTGGTTGAGGAGCTCAATGCATTTTCACCGACCATCATTGCAACTTATCCTACGGCAGCAGTGGTATTGGCTGATGCGATATCGGATGGTTCATTAACAGTTTCCCCTAAAGAAATCTGGACTGGGGGCGAAACACTTACTCCTGCCATGCGCAAGTATGTCCAGGATCGCTTTAATGCTAAAGTCAGATGCAGCTATGGATCCTCAGAATTTTTTGAGATCGCTTGGGAGTGTGATGCTGGCCATATGCATGTCAATGCAGACTGGGTAATTTTAGAGGCCGTTGACAAGAATTATCAGCCTGTACCGGCGGGTCAAATGTCGCACACTTGCTTGTTAACCAATTTGGCTAATCGAGTGCAGCCGATTATTCGCTACGATTTAGGCGATAGTATTTGCTTTCATGAAACGCGCTGTGCTTGTGGATCGAATTTACCTTGCATTGATGTTTTGGGTAGGGCAGATGATTTGATTAAAGTGCCTTCTGATGAAGGTACTCCTGTTTCTATTTTGCCTTTAGCGCTAACTACTGCTATAGAGGAAGCTACAGGCATTTTTGACTTTCAGATTATGCAAAAGAATGCCAATACCTTGATTATCAGGCTCCCGCCTCGCTCCTGCCTGGATGGCAATGCTGCTGATGACATGAATAGATGTGTTGATGCCATCAAATCTTTTTTAAAAACCCAGGGCGCAACCCATGTGCGTTTTATAAAAGAGCTCAATAGTCAGATGAAGTTTGAGAAGTCTGGAAAGTTGAAGAGGATTCTGACTCAGCATTAGCTGGTGATTGATCGACCTATTTCAAAATCAGTCGATCGATAAGCTGTTTAAGTTGCTGTTGTGGCAATGCGCCACTGATGCGTTCAACCTCTTTGCCATTTTTAAAGCAAGCTAAAGTGGGGATAGAGCGGATGTTAAATTGACTACCCAGTGACGGATTGAGTTCCGTATCAACTTTGAGGTGGATTACCTTATTAGCATAGGCTATTGCGCTTGCTTGGAAGGTTGGTGCGAACATCTTGCAAGGTCCACACCATGGCGCCCAAAAATCTACAATGACCGGTAGGCTCGATTGTTTAATAAGCTCATGAAAAGCCTCTTCACTGGGTGAAATAGGTAAGGATAGCAATTCTTTACTGCAGGCTCCACAGGTGGGGTTTTGGGATATTTTCTCAATTGGAACCCGGTTTCCTTTATTACAATGCGGACAAGAAAAGATCATAAGATTTCCTTTGTATTGAGAATGGGATGGGGTGGTTTAAAGAGGTCTCTTGAGATGCGCTTACGCGATTACACATAAATCTACTCTTATTAAGAATATTCTCAATTTATACGCCTGGTAAAAGGTGTTTGTAAATGAAATTTTTTCCGCCACGTCATAGCAGTAACTCAGGATAATGAATCAATTAAAAATTTCTTGCCCATGAATACCACCTCCTCACAAAATACCGATAATTCCCAATCTCTTAAGTTTCCAGATCAACTCAAAGGTATTGGTGCTTGGTTGCGTGAATACCATTTGATTCGTCGCTATCTATGGCATTGGATCTTTGCCTTAGTTTTCTTGTTGTGTGCGGCCGGGGCAACCCTTGCTGTGCCGATTGCATTTAGGGGTTTGATTGATACAGGCTTAACCAATAGCGCCATTAATCAAAAATTCTTAAACTTGATTGTGATTGCTTTGGTTTTAGCATTTTCAACGGCAGGACGGTTTTATTTAATGTCTTGGTTGGGTGAGCGCATTGTTGCTGATATGCGCCGACAGGTTTATGAGAATCTTCTCAAACAGTCGCCTACTTATTTTGAGACCTTGCAGGTAGGTGAGGTTCTATCGCGCCTGACAAGCGATACAGTTTTAGTTCAAACTTTGGTAGGGACAAGCATTTCTATTGCGCTTCGTAGCATTGTGATGTTTTGCGGTGGCGTGGTCATGATGTTGGCCACTAGCGCATGGCTGGCAGGTTTAATGGTCTTGCTTTTGCTAACTACAATATTGCCGCTCTGGGCTTTGGGAAGAAGGGTGCGCAAAGCCTCTAAAGCGAGTCAAGAGAGTATTGCCGATACCAGTGCAATGGCTTCTGAGACTTTAAACGCGATACCGACGGTTCAAGCCTTTGTTCGCGAACAGTATGAGGATCATCGCTATCAGGGAGCGGTCGAAGCAGCCTTTGTGATCGCTAAAAAGCGGATTTTGATTCGGTCGCTACTGACGATTGCCGCCATTGTGATGGCATTTGGCATCATCATCTTTGTTTTGTGGATTGGCGCTAGGCAGGTCGCCAGTGGAGCAATTTCTGTTGGAGAGTTAACCCAGTTCTTGCTTTATGCCATTTTGATAGCGGGATCTATTGGTTCTTTGTCGGAAGTGTGGGGTGATGTCCAAAGGGCGGCAGGTGCGACAGAGAGATTGGTTGAGTTGATGCAGACACCATCAAAAGGGTCTTTTATTGGCGTAATGACAGAGTCTGTTGTGGATATTCCCCGTTCTCAGACCCCGTGTGCTCTTGAATTTAATGACGTCACTTTCTCTTACCCATCCAGGCTTGGCATTCATGCCTTAGATCATTTTTCGATCAAGGTTCCGGCGGGTTCGCGTTATGCCATAGTAGGCCCTTCAGGCGCTGGAAAAACTACAATTTTCAGTTTGTTACTTCGTTTTTATGTCCCCGCTTCAGGGGATATCTTAGTCAATGGCATCAATATAGGAGACTGGAATATTGATCGCCTACGTACCTCTATCGGTATCGTCTCCCAAGAGCCGGTCATGTTTGCTGCCAGTGCTATGGAGAATATTCGTTACGGAAAATTGGAGGCTAGCGACGATGAGGTCATAGCTGCCGCCAAAGCTGCTTATGCCGATGAATTTATTATCCGACTTCCTGATGGCTATCAAAGCTTCTTAGGAGGGCGGGGTACGCGCTTATCAAGCGGCCAGAAGCAACGCATTTCTATTGCAAGGGCAATCTTAAAAAATCCACCGATATTGTTATTGGATGAGGCGACATCTGCATTGGATGCTCAATCTGAGCGAGAAGTGCAAAAGGCTTTAGATGTGCTATTGCCTGGTAGAACCTCTTTAATCATTGCCCATCGCTTAGCAACGATTTTGCGAGCCGATAAAATCCTAGTCTTAGATCAGGGTCACATCATCGAAGAAGGTACACATGAGCAACTTTTGAAAAATGAGGGCTTATATTCTCGTTTAGCGAGTTTGCAATTTAATCTGCCTGCCGGAGCATAGGCGGTAAGGCATTTTTATGCTTACTCCCTTACCTTGGCAATCAAGGTTGTTTCATTACCACGATTTTCTTCAATAGCTAGGCGAAGGGCCTCGGCCTCAAAGGCGCTAGCATCCACCACATCATGATCAAGCTGTTGGTAGTTTTGATTGCCTTCAAGATTGACGATATATGTCCAGACAATCTCTGGGGTCCATTCATTGGTAAAAATATCCACAATTCGTTTCATGGTGCATTTCCTTATAGGGCTAAGGTGCTGACTAGTTGTTTCGCAATAACATCTTCCTCGTTTGTAGGGATAACAAGTACTTTTATTTTACTTTTTGACGCGCTAATGACTCTTGCTTTGGTAATTGACTGAGTATTAAAGTCTAGATCCACATTTATACCCAACCAAGATAGTCGTTGACATATCTGAGTTCGAATCTCTGGCTGGTGCTCTCCAATTCCACCGGTAAAGACAAGAGTTTCTAGGCCCCCAAGCGTTACCATCATTCGGCCAATCTCCCCGGCGCAGCGTAGAGTAAAGATCTCTAATGCTAGTTTTGCGCTGAGTTGATCGCTTACGAGGAGCTTTCTGGGATCGCCACTAATTCCGGATATACCTAGTAGGCCGGATTCTTTATAAAGCAGATGCTCGATTTGCTGGGTGCTCAGACCCTTTTCATGAGCAAGGTAAAGGATGGCGCCTGTATCAAAATCCCCGCAGCGGGTTTCCATGGGGACTCCTCCTGAAGTGGAGAACCCCATACTGCAGTCACGGCTTAGTCCCTCATCCATGGCGCACAGACTGGCACCGCTACCAAGATGGGCAACAATAACTTTTCCATTGGCTAGCGCTGGAAAGGACTGAGTTAAGTAGGATTGAATATATTGGTACGACAAGCCATGAAAGCCAAAACGCTTAATGCCCTCTTCAAACAAAGCTTCTGGAATGGCATAGTGCCGTATTACGCATGATTGCGTCTGATGAAAAGCGGTATCAAAGGAAGCTGTTTGTTTTAGGTTGGGCCGTAAACGCGCAATCGCTTTTATGATGAATAGTGCCTGAGGTTGATGCAATGGCGCCAATGGTATGAGTTTTTCAAGCGCTGTAATGGCAGTTTGATTTATAACAATTGGCCCGGAAAATATATCACCCCCATGAACTACACGATGACCTACCGCCAAGAGATTATCAAATAAGAGGTGGGTCTCAAAGTAGGTCAAGACCTCATCCATAACCCCATGCAGATCTTCTGTAAGGAGTGAGTTAAGTTTTACTTGGCTAGATTGAAAGTCTTTAACAATATCTAGGGTGATGGGCGTTTCATGAAGATTAACTCTGGCAAAGGCTGTTTGAGTACTTTGGCCCTTAGTCAGGTGATAAATCCCAATTTTGATGGTCGAAGAACCCGCATTAAAGGTTAAAAACATTTTGTTGGTCATATTCTTACTTGCGCCTATTTCTTATTACTTTAGGATTCAAGTCCCAAGTCCTTTAGGCGCTGTATTTTTACTCTCTACCAATAACTTTGCTACGGCAACGGAGGCCAAGCGTACTCGTAGACTATCTGAGCGGCTAGTTAAAATAATGGGCATACGGGCACCCAGAACGATACCTGCAGCATCGGCATCGGCAAAGTAGAGCAGTTGCTTAGCCAGCATATTGCCAGCCTCTAAATTAGGAACAAGCAGAATATCGGCTTGTCCAGCTACTGGGGATTGAATGCCTTTAATTTGAGCTGCGTTCAAGTTGATGGCGTTATCAAAAGCAAGAGGGCCATCCACGATTCCTCCGGTAATTTGTCCACGGCTAGCCATGACAGTTAGAGCTGCAGCATCTAGGGTGGCTGGCATCTGCGCATTGACAGTTTCAACGGCAGCGATCACTGCGACTAAGGGCTTGGGTACGCCAAGAGCTTGCATTAAATCAATAGCGTTCTGACAAATATCGCGTTTCTCATCCAGATTAGGGGTGATATTAATCGCAGCATCAGTAATGACAAGAGGTTTAGGGTAGGCTGGAACATCCATGATGTAGGCATGGCTAATGCGCCGCTCAGTACGCAATCCTGAATCATGACTCAGTACCGCGCTTAGCAATTCATCGGTATGAAGACTGCCCTTCATGATGGCATCAACTTTTCCTTGTGATGCCATTTTTACAGCAAGCTCGGCTGCGGCATGGCTATGTTCTGTAGAAATGATCTCTATATCGCCAAGCGATGCATTAGCGCTTTTAGCCGCAGCCTGAATCTTTGTCTCTGGTCCGATCAAGATGGGAATGATCAAACCTTCATCTTTTGCTTCTATCGCCGCGGCAACAGACTCTGGAGAGCATGGGTGAACTACGGCCACCCGTATTGGTGCGCGCACGTGGGCGTTAGAAATTATCCCTTCATACCAAGTATGTTTATTGCGCAAACCTGAATTTAAGTTTTCAGCTAAGGCAATTTTTGGATAAATTAAATCTGACATTTACTAAGCCGTTATAAGAAAAAGAAGAGTAGGAACTTCAAAAAATACAGGCTTTTAAAATCAGTGCCTGCATCTACTTTAAGGATTTCAACACTTTCCAGTTTAGTATTTTTTTAATAAAATTAGTGGTTTATGGCGATTTTTTATACTTTTGTTTTTTTATGGATAACACCTCAAATTGATATGAGGATGAAAAGTGGATTATTCAAAATAATTATTAAAAATGCACGTTTTATTGACTAAAAACAAAAAAACTTGCTGGGGTAGCGCTACCCTTCTAAGTGGTGGCGGGTTGGGCATAGAGGCTGTGTGTCGAGCTATTAACATTAATGAGCAAATTTCACAGTTGGTGATATTTGCTCTGAGTGTGTTTGCAGTTGGCTAAGTGACATTATTTTGTGTTCGAATCCGTATCTTCTTTATGAGAATAAGGGATTAACCTATTACCGAAAGACTTCATTTGAACTCCGAGAATATCAATTTACATTTAGGTCTTCGGTGCTGTTTATACGATGCGGTGCAGCTGGAGCTCGTTATCAAAGAAATGGCCGGGCAAATCTCGTCCATGATCAATCCATCCAAAAAAATAGCCCTAGTAGGTGTTTTACGTCGT